>VOFF01000845.1_pt1 | contig 48001 bp, 52 predicted proteins | sample 5384061 | NCBI WGS metagenome assembly VOFF01 (sample SAMN12384725, study PRJNA508395) | human gut metagenome | isolation source: healthy gut E | host: Homo sapiens | reverse complement strand
TACTCCCTTGGACAAGATCATCGTGGCCGCCGCCGGGCCTGCCGCGTCTTTTCTGCTGGCTGTGTTGTTTGCCGTGGCCGTCTGGATGGTGGGCAAGCCGGATGTGGAGATGGGCGTGACTACGGTCGGTTTTGTTGCGCCGGACAGCCCTGCGGCGCAGGCCGGCATTCTTCCCGGTGACAAGATTGTGAAAGTGGACGGCCATCCTGTGGACAAGTGGGCGGGGAATATGGAAGGCGTGCGGGAATTGATCATGCTGGGCGAGCATGACCGGGTGGTTTTTACGGTGCAGAGACCTGGAAATGAAGGAGAAATGGAAATTTCCTGCGGATTCCGGATTCCGGAAACGTCCTGGTGGCAGCGCTCCGGCATGCGTCAGGTGGGATTGATGCAGGCCATGCCCTGCGTGATTGGGGAAGTGATCCCCAGTTCTCCTGCCGCCCTGGCCGGATTGAACCCGGGCGATAAGATTACGGCCGCCAATGGAGAACGCCTCTGGAACCCTGCCGCACTTGATGTTCTGCTGAAGGAGACTGAACCGCTCTTGCTGGATGTGACGGACGGGGCCGGAGTTGCAAGGCAGGTGAATATCCAGGGGAAACTTCCGGAGAATTGGCACAATGGTGCGGACGGTTCCCTGCTCAAAGGGGCCCAGCCTATTCTGGGCGTGAGCTGGGACCTGAGTTCCGTGGGCCGTGACGTTACCGTCCATCCTTCTCCGTGGGCGCAGATCAAGCAGAGTCTGAAATGGATGGGGGATACCCTGGCGAAGGTGGTAGCTCCCGGCAGCAGCGTGGGAGTGGAGCATCTTTCCGGACCTGTGGGCATTGCCAATCAGTTTTATAAGATGTTCTCTCTGGATGAAGGGTGGAAGCTGGCCCTGTGGTTTTCCGTGGTGTTGAACGTGAACCTGGCGGTTCTGAATATTCTGCCTCTTCCGGTGGTGGATGGCGGCCATGTGGTCATGAATGCCGTTGAATTGATTTTCCGGCGGCCCCTGAATACAAAAGTCCTGGAATTCGTCCAGTTCGGCTTTGTGTTCCTGCTGATGGGGTTCTTCCTGTTCGTGACATTCAAGGATGTGGGGGGATTTCTTTGGCAAGAAGCCGGACAAGCTGCCCCCGCCGGCATGACGAATGAGAACCAGATTCCCGCTTCCTTGGGCATGCTGTTCGTGTACTGGTTTTACGCTCGCAGCCGGGGAATGGTTCTCCCCCGCTGGTTCTTCATTGGCTGGGGATTCCATGCGTTGGGAGGGGCCTTTCTTCTGCTGGCTCCGGGCAATGCCGCCCGCCTTCATTCGGAAACGGCGGGCGGCGCTGCCGTCCTTCATTCCTGGGGAGAGCGTTTCGGCGCTATTCCAGAACTGGTAAACGCCTTTTTATGAATTCATGCCGATTCCTAAAATGTTGCTGGCCGTTGCCGCCGCCGCTCTGATCCTGCTGACTGTGAAAGCGGGGATGAAAATCTGGCGGGGGGAGGCAGGCAGGGCGGCGCATGTGCGCCTCCCTGCTGTTTTTATTCTGGTGGCGCATGCCATGGCAATCAGCTTTTTTGTACGTGTGATTCCGGCATGGCACGCCATGTTTTCCGCTACGGTGTTGATGATGACGGGCATTCTGGGGTTGTACGGAGTATGGATGGAGGCTGTGCAAAGGCGCTGGATTCCATTCTGCGTGCTGCTGGCGGCGGCTGGTCCGGCCTTGTGGGTATGCTCCGGATATCTGGATGCTTTTCCCCGTATCCACCGCCAGTGCGAGGAACGGAACATGTTCATCCGCCGTGAATTGGAACAAGGCAAGAAAAACATTACGCTTCCTCCTTATGATTCCGTGCCGTTGGCTCCTTATGTTTCCGTGATGTGGCGCATGAGCAGCGGGGATCCGGATGAATTTATCAATCGTTCCATGGCTCGGTATTTGGGGATTGAAAGCATCCGGGTGGCTGTTCCTGAACCTTGACGGCTTATTTTTTTGCCGTTTTACTGATCCGTTTCCGGGCGGCCTTTTTTATTTAGATACCGGCTAATGTCCGCGGATCACCGGGTTGTCTCAATAAAAATCCATTTTATTCTCATTAAACATGTTATATATTTCTATCATCTTGATGGAAGATGACTGATGCCATAAAAAATAAATGTAGTATATGATTAAGTTTTCATGATTTCCATTGACACCGGATTGTTGAACCGGTTTACTCTCTTTTGTCATGAAGAAATCCTTATTTTCTTTAGCTTTGATCGCGAGTTCCCTGCTTGCAGTACAGGCGGCGACGGTACAGATTGATTTCGGACGCAGTGACGCCACGACGGAAGGCGCGCTCAACATGAATTATGATAACGCCTCCGCCTCTTTGGGCAGCATGCCGGGAAGCGTTTCTTTGGCGTGGAGCACGGCCGGAGGATATGTATCGGAAAACGGTTATACCACCACCAAGACGGCAGAGGAAGAAGCCGATTGGAAAAATCCTTTCAACGGCAGCATGCCTTTCAGCCTGGGGGACACCTTTCGTGACGGTCTTTAACGCAAACGGCCGATGGTTCCGGTTATTTCACCGTAACGTTCAGTGGTCTTGCCGCCGGGGAATATGCCTTGTCCATCTTTGGAGGTTTCACAGGCAAGGACGTGTTTGCCGGTCAGACTTGGATGATCGGAAACGCCGATGCTTCCAATGCCGTGTGGACAAGCTTCGGTACAGATGCCAGCGGGAACTGGGCCGAAATTTCTTCCGTGACGGGAGATAATTCCGGCGTTCTGACTCCGGGAAATGCTGGAACTTCCAGCGCTACCGCCAATAAAGGGCTTTATTCCTCGGTGGAGAACATTGTCGTGGGGGAAGACGGAACGCTTACCCTTACGATTCAGGGGAATGGTTCCAGCTCTTACGGCCGGACGGCCCTCAATTATCTTGCCCTGACGCAGGTTCCGGAACCCGCTACGGCAGCATTGAGCCTGCTGGGCGCTGCTGCTCTGTTCCTGCGCCGCCGCAGGGCCTGATCCGGAAAGCAACAAAGCCTTGTTATCAACGCCGCTCCTAATTCACACGGAGCGGTTTTTTTATTTGGCATTTTTCCTCTTCCTGTCTGTGCGGCAGGGCATTTCTATTCCAGCCTGTTTTCCGGATTCCCCTTTCCCATACTGGAAATGAGCAGGAATAGGAGTGAAGCGCGGGAAAATACAGGGAAACGGATTTGTCCGGAAAGAAAGGCTTATTGGATGGGAACGGTTTCCTTTAAGCAAGTGGAAACAATGATGCGCGTTATGCGTTCCAGCGGTATTCCGGTGATTCTGGACACAATGCGGGCATAAGCACTCAATTGGTTTGAGTGGCGCTCGCGCAGTTGTTCCGGGGATTCGGCATGATCCGTCTTGAAGTCCACGATGACGGCGGCTCCGTCATCAAGAATCAGCCTGTCAATGATGCCGGAAATCCAGTTGTTCCCGTCAATGGCTTCAATACGCTGTTCCTTCATGATGCGCGCCGTTTCCGGAGACGTGAAAAGTCCGCGGATGGATGGGATTTCCATACACTCCGCTACGATGCGTTCCGCCTCCGTAGCAGGGTGGAGAGCCCACTCCGGCTTGTTTTCATCATCCCAGCGGGTAATCCGTTCAAACACGGCATGGACGGCGGAACCAAGCGCGGCGGCCTTCCCTGCGCCCGCGTGTTTTTCTCCCCGGAGCGGGGAGGCTTCCTCCGACAGGCCGGAGGGGGATATCCGTTCTCTGGCCCAACGGTTTTTGCGTCGGCCATTCCAGCGCGCTTTCCTCCGCGCGTTTTTGTATGATTTCCGGGAATTCCGCGTACCACCCTTCAAGACCGCGGGAGTACAGGCATGACGCTCCGGATTCCGGAAGTATGTCTTCCGTTCCCCGGTTGAGGGACCGGATAGAGGAACGGACCACTTTCCACATGGAATCTGCCGTCTCTTCTCCCTTGTCTTCCCGGTACGGGAGGATAACGTAGGTAGCCCGCTTGGCCCGGGTAAGCGCCACATACAGCTTGCAGAATCCGTCGAATTCTGCCGGGCGCGCCATTCCCCGTAAAGTTGCCGGAATTGCGGGATATTCGTATAGACGTGCCGGGAGGGGGCCAGGACAATGCCTTCCATTCTGTCCTCCTCATTTTTTTTGATAAAATGGGTCAGATGCCTTCCGTCCGCAAAAGGTGTGTCTCTGCCGATCTGGGGCAGAATGACAATGTCAAATCCCAGCCCTTTGGATTTATGGATGGTCATGATGCGGACAATTCCCGCGGCGGGATCTTCCCGCCGGGTCAGGTCCTCCATGCGCCTGATCCATTCATCCAAGGAAACGCCCTGTTCGTCCACCTGTTCCGCCTCATTCTGCCAGACGGCCAGTCGGTCGCGGTGGAAGTCCGTCAGTTCCGTCCCTCCCCGGAGCAGACGCCGTTCCAGTTCCTCCATGACGGCGGCGTAACCGTCCCGTTCCAGCAGGAAGCGCCATTCTTTCCACTCCATGCTTTCCGGGCATCCCGGCGTGATGAGGGGCAGAGGGGAGTGGGTGAGCAGGCCGACGACAAAGGGATCTCCCGGCATCAGCAGCCAGCGGAAGAAGTACAGCAGGTTTTTCCCCAGCGGAGAGTCCACGCCTACCGGAACGACGTCACACACTTCTGCGGGGATGCCGTGATCCGTCAGCCATCCCTTGATGACAAGAGCCTGGTTCTTCGTACTGACCAGTATCGCTGTTTCCAGGCCGCGGCGCAGGGCTCCTGTACGCTCCAGAATATCAGCCGCCGCCTGGCATACCAGGTCATTGGCAGAGACGTTTTCCGTCTTGGGCGCCTGCCAGATTTGGGAGGCGCCGGGGCGGCCTTCCAGATGGGGGGGCGCACCGGTGCTCCGGATATTCCCCCATTGTTCCAGGGCGGCGGTTTCGCACCCGGGCGCTGTCCGGGCATAGTCGCAAATATCGTTGACCAGATCCAGCACAGGCTGGACGGAGCAAACGGAGCGGAACAGCTCCGGGTCTCCGCCGCGCCATTGGTACACGCTCTGCTTGATGTCCCCCCACTACGAAAATGCTGCCTTCATTTCCGGCCTTGGATTCCGCCAGATCATCCAGGAAAGGCTTGATGACGCGCCATTGGGGCTGGGACGTATCCTGGGTCGATTCATCCAGCATCCAATGGTCGTAACGGCAGTACATGCGGTATTGCAGATCCCGTTTTAAGTTCCGGCGTAATGGTGCCCCCTCCCAGCATGCGCGTAACGTCGTGGAACAGGAACCTCCCCTGTTGCGGACCAGGGAGGAGTATTTGCCCTCAAACAGGAGCATCAGTCCGTGCGTGGCGCGTGTGCGGCGCAGCGTGTGCAGGGCTTCCATGCGCAGCCAGCTTTGGATGAGTTTTTCCAGAGCAGGCGTCCAGAAATCCCGGATTTTTCCCCAGTGCCTCTTCCACGGTAATGGCCCAGGGGGAACCTCCCTCTGTGCGGAAGCGAACGCGGCCCAGCCTGGCGTATTGGGAAAATCCGTTCAGGAAGCGCAGGAACAGTTCTTTGTTTTTACGCCGTTTTCCCTTCCGGCGCAGGAGTTTGCTGAACCTGGAAAACCAGGGAATGCAGTACGGAGTCAAATTGTTCCAGGGGAACGGGAGGCGCCAGCTCCTCCAGTGTGAAGCCCAGCGTGACGGGGTTTCCCCACATCCCGGCATCCGGCACATCCAGAAAAAGTTCGTGATAGGTGCTCAGGCGGCGCATCATGGAATTCTCCGCGTCCGCGGCTTCCGCGTCAGAATCCGCCCCGGCAAGGAAGGCATCTTCAAAGTCCTTCCTTCGCTCCCTGTTTACGGAGCATTCCCGGTACAGGGAGAGCAGGGCTTCACGGCGCGCCAGTTTCTCCGCCGTGGGGTCAATCATGCTGAAGCCGCTGACTCCCAGTTCAAAGGCGCTGGCGGAGGCAATCTGGGCAAACAGGCTGTCAATGGTGCAGAGGTTGAGCCGCGCCAAATTCTGCACCAGAATGTGCAGTAAATGGAGGAAGCGTTCCCGATGCAGGTTTTCCTCCTTCCATGCCTCCGGAGCGCCGGGCCAGAGGCCGGGCTCCCCCATCCGTTCCCTTGATGACCGCCCAGAGCCGTTCTTTCAGCCGCGCTGCGCCTGCCTCATCCGTGGCCCCCGCGGCCAGGTCTGTCAGAATGCGGTCCTTGAATTCTCCCGCCGCTTTGCGGGTGAACGTAATGGCGATGAGGCGTTCGGGGTGGTTGCCGCCGTTCAGCGCCAGCAATCCCAGGAAACGCAGGGAGAGCTGGTAGGTTTTTCCCGTTCCGGCGGAAGCGGAGATCAACATGTTGGTCAGGGGCGGCATCTTAGAAAGGCAGGTGGGGGGTGAGGCGGAGGCCCAAAAGATCCTGCAGGCTTTCCCTCCGGGAAGTCATCAGGTCCTTGAATACGTCATAAGAGGGCGGTGGCCAGCCCAGTTCTTCCGCGGTGATGAGCCCGCGGCCTTCATAAAGAAGCTTCATCAGTTCCTCCGCCCAGGAACGGGCGCTGTCCAGCGCGCATTCCTCATATCCGGGCATGGTGTCGTGGAGGGTGTCCCAGGCGGAGATTCCGATATCCATGGGATTGGCGGGAAGGTTGTAATAGGCCGCTGAGGGAGCGCCGCCGTAGGTTTCCGAGGCCCACAGCACATAAACGGGAAGCTGCAGGTCTTTCCAGCGCGCGTGCGCCAGCTTCCGTTTTTCCGTCGTTTGGTGTAGGGATGCAGGGCCGGGGAAAGCAGGGACAGGGCGTCCGGCCGTCCGAGCGGTTCCAGATGCTTTTTTTCACAGGAGGAGGCCGCTCCGGTTTTGTAATCAATGACCCGTATGCGCCCGTCCGCATGGCGGTCAATGCGGTCAATGCGGGAATTTCATGGGGAAGCCGCCCAGTGTCCAGTTCTCTACCTGACGCTCAAAGGCAATGCAGGACCATCCTTCCTGAAGGGCCTGCAAGTGCTGAACGGCGTAAACGGAAAGCCTCTGTTCCATGGAGCGTTTTTGCAGCAGCAGGGGCATGAGGGGGGGGGCCATATTGTTTCCGGAAGGTTTGTTCCAGTATTTCCGTGATGACGGCCTGAAGGGAAGCTGCGTTCATGCCGTCTTTCAGGACGGCGTGTTCCCGGCAGAAGCATTCCAGCACGTCGTGCAGCATGGTGCCCAGTTCATTGGCGGCCATATCCTCTTTGTCCGGCAGGAATTCTTCCTCATTCATGTGCAGCGCCTCCTGCGTCCAGAAACGCATGGGGCAGGACAGGAACCTTTTGAGGACGGAGGGGGAGAAGGGCTTCCCTCTTTCCTTCCACGGGTTTTTGTAGCCGGGCGCCATCGCGCCGATGTCCGCAGCGGTCTTCCAGCCTTCCGCGGGTTGAAGATGCCAGTTCCCGCGCTGGTAGGGCAAGGGCGCGGGCGCATCGCTGATTTCCTGGAAAAGCAGTTCTACGCGGCGCGGCAGCTCCGCCTCCGGGCAGCGCATGAGCAGGGAGGATGGGGTCAGAGGATCATTCCTGCTGCTGGTCCGGGAGAGAAGGATGGTGAGGCTGCCTTCCCGTTCGCGGGAATGGAGCAGGGCGGTCAGCAGAAAACTGTCCCGGGCTTTCTTCCGGTTAAAGGAATCAATGCCCAGGGTTTCCCGCAGTTCCTCCGGCATGAACTGGTCGGAAACGCCTCCTTCCGGTACGGTCCCTTCGTTTAGTCCCGTTAGAATGAGGTCTTTTTTCCGGGCGGAAGTGAACTTCCATCCAGCCCAGGGAATCCAGCGCCGCATGAGCTTTTCTCCTGTTTCTGACGCGCAGCGGCTGGAGGCATTTCATCAGGAGCAGAAGAGCCGCCTCCGGGCTGGAAAACGCGGTGGAGCGCTGTTGCAGACGCATGAGTCCGGAAAGGCAAGAATGGAACATTTCCATGGCTTCCGTCTCCGGGCCATAGATGGTTGCCAGGGCCGGGAACCATTCCATCAGCCGTTCCCCAGCATTCCCGGTTCCGCCATCCGGTTCCGCCATTCCAGAATGGCCTGGATGGAAGGAAAGGCTTCGGGATAAAGCCTCTTTCAGCCTGGAAAGCAGGTATTCTTCCGTTTCCGGAAGGTATTTCTGCTGGATTTTGTCCAGCGCGGCGCAGCAACTCTGCTGATTCCTTATCCCCAGGGAGGCGCAGAGCAGGGAGGAGCGCGCCAGGTAATAGACGGGGCGCGCCGTCCCTTTTTCCTCCAGCGCCCGCTGGAGATTGCAGAGCAGGTCCATGACGCCGCTTCCGGCAAAAGGCTTCCCTTCCGGATTGTGGAGGCCCCAGCCGTATTGGCGCAGGGCTGCGTCCAGGGCGACGTTCATGTCAGGATCGCAAACGCCCAGGGCGATGTCCGGTGTTTCTCCTTCCGCTGTGCGGGCGATGATGCGGCACGTTTCTTCAGCCAGCCGTGCCGGATTGGCCGCAATTTTGATTTGATCGTCGCGGATTTTGATGGGGCGCCGGGACCACTCTTCCGGCAGAGGGCATCCCCAGGAATCAAAGGAGGCGGCTTCTTCCTCCGGCGCGTGGATCCATATCTGGACGGGTACGCCATTGCTTTCCGCATGCCGGAGGGCATGGTGCAGAGGGGCCGGAACCTCCGCTGCGCAGGCCAGAATAATATTTCCACCTGTTTCCCTCAGGGAGTTCAGCAGCCGGGGCGGGGCTTCCGCCTTCATGGAGGTTCTGTTTTCAAGCTTCCAGCTTTCCAGTTGTTGCGTGCATTGTTCTTCCAGCCTTTCCATGTCCGTCCAGCGTTCGTCTCTGCCCGCACAGGCATGGTGGGCCATGATGCAGGAAATGCCCTGGTTCGCCATGGCGTGCCTCAGGTTTTGCAGGCTGCCGGCCATTTCCAGCATGCTGGAAAAATCCTCCGGCATGGCGCGTGGAAAACAGGCGGGGATAAAGGCGGTGGGGAGAGTCCCCCAGAGCCAGGAGCCACCCGGCCAGTTCTTCCGGAGCGGACGCCGTTTCTTCCTTTTCTTCCATCCGGAGGAACTGGTCTGCCGGAATGACCTGGGGAGCGAAGGTTGCCTGTGTACGGGAAATGGAGGCGAGGAATTCCCTCAGCTGCCTCCCGGATTCCCGTGTGGGAACCAGCACCAGATGCCGGTGGAAGTCATTTTCCAGGGAAAGCAGGCGTTCCGCCACAGCCCGGCAGGCCGGTTTGTCCCAGGATAGAAAGAATCGGTTCATGGCAGGGAAGCAGGAATCCCCGGAAAGGGGAAAAGTTGAGGGCGACATGGGAATGCTATATCAGAATGGCTGAATTTCCCATCTATTTTTTCATGATTAACGGGGCGGCGCATGGCGTGCCGTGAGGTGAGCCGGCATTGGACCGCATGTTGACGGCGAAGAGAGGAATTGTTTTGCCTTTCCGGCAGGGCGTGGCGGCGGAAATCCGGAGGAATGGCGTGTTTATTGTTCCTGGACGGTCCGTTTTCCCCCGGTTCCGGTGACCAGAAGCACGCCTGTGAAGACCAGCAGGACGGAGAGGGCTTTCATCCATCCGAAGTGGTCCATGCCCCACATCACCGCCACGGATGAGGCGATCACCGGCTGGCAGTAATTGTACATGCTGACGGCGGTGGGTTTCAGCCGCTGCTGGGCGAAAGACAGGCAGATATAGCTGACAAAGGTAGCCAGAGCCACCACGTAGGCAATGCCCAGCCATGTTTGCGCGGGCAGGGCGGAATAATGGATGGAACCCACTTCCCGGAAGGTGAAGGGAAGGCTGGCGGCTGCGGCATACGTAAACATCCATTTCAGCAGGGTGACGGGAGAGTATCTGCCAATCAGGTTCTTAAAGAAGAAAAGTAAACGGCTACGCTGCACTGGGAAGCCAGGCAGAGAATGTCCCCCAGCAGGTTGTTGTCTCCCGGGAGGGCCGCCGCACGCCCTCCGCTGCCGGAAACCAGCAGAATGGCTCCGATGGCGCTGGCGCAGACCCCGATGATTTTTTTCCCCGTAATCATTTCCCGGAGGACGAAGGCTGCCAGAATCATGGTCAGTACCGGCGTAATGGTGGTGATGATGGCCGCATCCGCCGGGGAAGTGAACCCTACGCCTACCGTGAAGGCCATCTGGTTGAAAATGATGCCGAACAGGGAGGCATAAAACAGGGGCAGGCGGTGCTTTCTTTCTATAGGTTCCCCTGGCACGAAAGCGGAGGCCAGCCAGAACAGGATAGCCGCTCCCAGTAGGCGGAATGTGGCGAGAGAAGCGGAGCTTACTTCTCCCTGCTGCATGACCAGTTTACTGACGGGAGACATGAGGCCCCAGATGACGGCCGCCGCTCCCATCGCGATATGTCCTTTCAGCGTTTCTGACGGCATGGTGCGGCCCGCTGCGCGGCGGGTCGCACATTCTCCGCTTCCGCAAGCGGATTGCAAGAGTTTTTCGTGCGGGCAGGGACGCGGAATACAGGGATAACGTGGCTATCTTCTTGTTTGTTCTACGAAAAGGTTAATTATGTTTACAATTTTCGATAGTGTCCTCTATCTAAGAATTCTATATACCCTTTGTCGCGTAAACGCTGTAGTTGTTGACGTATCTTAGGTTGAATGAAAGTATTTACAGGATGTTTTGCTTGAAGTTCTTCAGTAAATAAATACATTTCATTAAGTGTAAAGTCTTTGTTGGGGATTCTTTCAACGCAGGCAAGAACATCCATAAGCCATCCTCGACTATCAAGGTTTTTTGTTAAGAGTGACTTTGTACGTTTGTATTTTGCAAGAATTTCTTCTTTCTCAATTACAATAGAGTTTTTGATGATTTGTATTTTTCCATTTTCTGGTATTTCACTCAAAAGGATATTGCAGCCTGCCCATCCCGCTCTTTTTTTGCATTTGCTGAGAGAGGAGGACGTTTTTCAATAATAGCAGGAATAAAGAAATGGTTAGGAATTAGCCAAAGGTTGTTTACCGCTCCATTTGCATAGTTCATAAAAAAGAAGTTTGGATTGTTATATGATTTTATCCGGCTAATCATCGTGTCATAGGCTCCATCGTTTATCTTTTTGCTTAATATTCCATTGGAACTTTTAAGACTTTTTAGTTCAAAGTCCGAATGGCAGCAACAACAATAGAAGTCGGCAACAGGTTTGTTGTTTTGGTAATGATTCAATACAGAGTGTCCACAAATAGGGCAAAACATATTGCGTTCTACCCAATCTTCAGTTAGTCTTCTTGCTATTTGGCTATGGTTTTTGTAGCCTTCAGTCACATTGTTATTGAAAAATAAATTCATAGTTCAGAATTTTGGCTGTAAAGATACGAAATTATCTTCTACAACATAATTTAACTAATGATTTTTTTAATAACAAAAATTAAATTATGATATTTTTGTAATTATATAAAATTATTGTTATTTTTATAAGAATGTGAGGTATCAGATGCAAATAATAGAGAGTTTGCAAAGGTTATTGATCGTTTCTGCAACTGAGGAAAGCGGAACTGTAGAATTGAGACTTCTTTATTAAAGATAAAGAAAAATATAATTAGTGTGGGGAATTTTGAGACAGTTGATTTTGCTATTCGTAGTTGCAAGATTCACTTTTATGATCATCGCTTCTACTGATGATTTTTTGTTTTTCCTTTTTCTTATTTGTTCGACAAGAATATTAACTATATAATATCTGCCCTTTTTCGGATATGTGTTGATCGTGGCGTTTTTGCCCCGTGCTACTGCGGATGAACATTGTTCTGTTCAGCAGGCATGGAAATGCCGATTTTATGTTCCCGGCTGTTGCCGCGGAGTTCCAGGGCGTACATGGCCTCAATGACGGCCGGAAGGGCGCTGAAGCGTCCCGGACGTTCCGCGCGCAGGCGGTGGCTGATCTGGTACTGGCCCATGGGCAGGGAGGAAAGGAAGAGGCGTATTTCCTCATCCCCTATTTCCCTGTAGCCGGAAACGGTTCCCAGCCGGGCGTAGCCGCTGGCGGTTTCCCGGGATTCGCAGCCTGCGGGCTTGGGGTCCCGGAGCATGAGGTATTCCACGTCGTTCTTCGTTTTCACGGTCATCACCACTTCAATGGTGTCGCCGCTGGCAATGACGTCTCCGTCTTTCAACAGCGTGCGCCGTGTCAGGTCTCTGCCCTGGGAGACGAGCTCCCCTGCATCCGTCTGGGTGTCCTTCACGGAACCGTCTTTCACCGTTTCCTTCCGGATGCGGTAGTAGGAGCGTTCCACGGTGACGGCATTCCCCGCGGCGGGAATGGGATCTTCCAGGGAGAAGTAGCTGAGGGTGGCATTGGCATAAATTTTCCCTCTGCCCTTTTTCCTGCGGATGGTGATGACATGGTTGCCGTCCGTCAGGTCTTTCCCGCTCATGCGGAAGGCGTTGTCAAAGGTGAACAGGGTTTCTTTCGTACTGGCGATTGTTTTAACCGGAACGCCGTCGTACAGGATTTCCGCTTCCATGTCCTCCATGCCTTCCCTGGTCTGGAGAAGGTAGGCGGACAAGGCTTCCAGACAATCCGCCGTATCTTTGGTGGAGTCCCAGTAGGAACCGTTGGCGCGGTTGTCGAGCAGCCATTTTGCCAGGCGCGCCGTGACGGGATTGCCGGGGTCGCTCTTGGCCATCAGTTTCAGGTAGGCCGCCTGCGTGGCCGTGCCGCTGCCGTACCACCGCCACCAGTAGCCTTCATTGGGAAGGCGCAGCCAGGCGGTTTGCAGGGAGTCGTCCTGCTGGAGGAACTGGGAAATGATGGGCATTACCTTCTTGAAGTCGTCCATGCGGTGGGCGTCCAGCAGGATTTCCGCCAGTTGAATCTGGCTGATGACGGGAAGTTCCAGCCTGTCGCGGAACAGGTAGCGTTCCATGGGAAGGTTTTTGACGCCGCATTCCGCCAGGACGGAGTAAACCAGGGCGTCCGTCGCGGAGGCCATCAGGCGGTAATCCCCCAGCTTGCGGATGGCTTCCTTCTTTTTCGGTCTGTCCGGCAGTTGTTCCAGTTTCCGGTATTCGTCTCCTTTTTCAAGAAGAGCTGTCTGGCGTTCCTGATAGTTTTTCAGCCAGCGGACGGCTTTGGAAAGCATCCCCTCCGGGACATTGACCGTGTTTGAAGCAATCTTCAGGCCGTGCGCCACATGGGCCGTCATGACGGGGTCCCCTTCGCTGGCTCCTCCGAACCATCCCCAGGAACCGTTGGAGAGCTGTTTTTCCCGGAGGGAGGAGATTCCCCTGGCGGCCATCTTCTTCAGCGCGGCTTCATCATAAACGGGGTTGCGTTCCAGCTTCTTCATGACGCTGTCATGGAAGGCCTTGTCCCTGATGTCCCGGGGATTCAGATTGCGATGGCTTGTCAGCGCCGCTCCGGGATTCAGGCCGAGCTGCTTGAGCGTGTCCATGACGACGAGAGCGGGCAGGAAACGGTTAAGCGTCTGTTCCACGCAGCCGTAGGGGTATTCCGCCAGATAAGGCAGAGCTTCCACCATGCTGAGGGCGATGCTGGGGGAGACCTTGACGACCAGTTCGCTTTCCTCCCTGCGCCGCTGCTGCGGCAGGGAAATGGAGAGCGTCTTTTCCTGTTCTCCGGAGAGCACTGCGGCGCTTTCCGCATGGAGCTGCTTCATGCCGTGCACCAGTACGGGAAAGTTCATCTGCATGGCGTCTCCGGTAGGACCTGACGCCGCTTCCATGGCGACGGCGGCGGTTCCCTCCCTGACGGCGGAGGTCCACCAGTTGACGACCGTCTGCCCCTGGGCGGGAACGTCCACTTCCCGCGCGGCTGAATTGTCCGAATCTGCGGAAAGCCCCTTCACGGCCGGAGCGTCAGCCGGGAGAAGTTCCAGACAGCCGTTTTTCAGGGAAATGGAAACGCGGGCGCGGACGTTTTTGTCCGTCCGGTTGCGGACCAGGGCGCTGAGCATCACGACATCTTTTTCCACAAAGAAGCGCGGGGGCCTGCATGCTGACCATGAAGTCCTTCGTGGTCAGGAATTTCCGCGGAAGCCTGCCCCACCTGCAATCCGGGGTGATGACCCAGGCTGAGGCTTTCCAGGTAGTCAGATTGTCCGGCATTTCCACAGGGACGGCAACGTTTCCTTCTTCATCCGTTTTGAGCGTGCCGCACCACTTGATGCAGTCCGCAAAATGGGTGCGCAGTTGAATATGCGGGGAACCGTTTTCCTGTACGTCCGCATTTCCCTGTTCGGCTGCATGGGAATCACTTTTTGCGCCTTCCTTGTCCACTGCCATAGCCATGACCGGAGCGGCGGCGGGGGCTGCCGCTCCTGTAGCCAATACGCGGCTTGCGGCGGCATCAGCGCCGGAATCGAGTTCTGCCTCCGCAAAGCCGTTGACGGTTCCTTTGGCCTTTCTCACCATAGGTCCGTAATTTCTGTAGAGCAGGGATTGGAAATAGGGCTGGTCCGGACCGCGGTCCTGCTGCGTTCCGGAAGCCGTCATTTTTTTCAGGCTGAGGAAGCCGGTTTCGTTCAGGCTGCCCCATACGGTTTTGGCAATGTCCGTAATATTGGGGCGCGCAATGTATTCCAGAGCCTTGTCATAAATGGCCAGGGAGACGACGCCGTTTCTGACGGGGGTGCCGTCCGGCCCCTTGACCTGAATGCTGACGTTGCCTTGTTCACCGGGCCGGTATTGGGATTTGCCCGGCGTGACGGCAGGTTCCAGAATCTGCCCGGAGGGCGGAATCAGCAGTTCGGCGGAAGCCGTATGAAGTTCTCCGTTTCTGACGGTGAAGGCGTTGACGCCCATATTGGGCATGTCTTCCCGGGTCAGGCGGCATTCCACAAGGGCTGTCTGCCGGTCCAGGGGAACCAGGCTGCGGGATTCGTTTTTCCAGGAGTTTCGCAGGAAGGTCCAGACGCGGGCGTCCGGATAATCAGAGGTGACGAGCAGCCTGGCCGTATCTCCCGGAGCGTATTCCTTTTTGTCCGGAGTGATGGAAAGGGGATTGATTTTAAAAGGATTCTGTTTGCCCTTGCCGTAGGAAAGGAACTGGAAGGTCTCTTCTACCTTGTTGCCGTGCCCGTCCTCCAGGGTTGTGGAAAGGGCATACAGGCCGGATTCCCCGGTCTGGAAGGACAGGGAGGCTTCCCCATCTTTTCCGGTGGCGATGTCCCAGGTTTCCAGAGTTTCCCGTTTGCCGTCCGCACGGATATGCCGCAGGACGCAGGTTCCCCTTGCATGGGCAATTTTGGTGCCATCCGCCGTGGCCGCGGTAATGGATGCCTGGACCGGCGTTCCGGCGGGGGCATAGCCGCGGTTCAGGGTGGTGAAGATATTGAACGGACGGAACGTGGCAATGACCTGTCCGGAAGCGGCAACTTCCCGCAGGGAGGCGTCCGTCACGCTGACGGAAACGCGGTAGGTGATGTTGCTGGAGGGGAAATCCCGGGCATCCTGCGCCGTGGATAATTCTACGGATGCTTTTCCGTCTTTGTTCAGCGGCACTGTCTTTTCCAGGATGGTCAGAGGCGCATCCGGGGAAAAGGGAATGCTGTACGGGCTGAAAGACCTGTCGTACAGCCAGCTCCATTTCCAGTAAGGCGTCCAGACATCCGCTCCCAGCGTCCGGGTAATCGTGATGGTTGCCTTTCCCCCGCTTACGGGGCCGCCCGCGTAATAATCTGCCTGAATGGCGACGGGAATGGGCTGACCCAGCCGGACTGGTTTGGCGGGGGCTTCCATTCTGACGGAGAATTCCGGCTTTTTATACTCTTCCATCCGGAAAAGGGGGGCATACAGCCGGAAATCCGGGTCTGCGGAGTCATGCAGTTTCAGCTTGGCCCCATACTGGCCCAGCGGGGCGTCCGCAGGAATAAGCAGTTCCAGTTCAAAGCTGCCTGTGGAATCCGTCGTGACGGTTTTTGGAGGGAAAATGCTCTCATCCCCTGTTGGGGAGGCAATGGTCAGCGTCAGTTTTTTCCCGGCGCAGTCTTTTGTTCCGGGATTCGCGATGTCCGGGCGGAAGAGGACGCCTTTGAAACGGGCCGTCTGTCCGGGGCGGTACACGGGCTGGCTTTCCAGGAAAAAGCAGGAATAGGAGTCGGAGGCCTTGTTGGCCGTATCCATGAGGTAATTGCCGGATTCCCAGCCGTAGTCAGATATTCCCGCCAGCACATAACTTTCCCCCTTGGAAGCGATGCCCAGGAACATGTTGTAGGAAAAGGCGCTGGAATCGCGGGGAGGTATTGTTTCCACCATGGCTCCGTCCTTGTCCGTGATCCCCTTTACCTGGCGTTTTTGGAGCGTTTTATCCTGCCGGTAGCGGAGGATCCGCAGGCTTCCTCCTTCCACGGGCATTCCTGTTCCGGCGTCCGCCAGGAACCAGAGATTGCCTTCCGGAACGGAACGGCGTACCAGCACCATGTCTGACAGAGTGAGAAAGCGATGGAACCGGTAGCCGTTTTCCAGGGTGACGGTAAGCAGATACCAGCCGGGCTTACGGGTGGGAACGGGAATATGGGCGATGTGGTTCAGGTGCTGGTCCCCGGGAGTCAGGGCTATTTCCTCCCCCTTGATTTCCTCCCCCAGATAGCGGGCACAGGATGGGTCATGCAGCAGATTGGAGAGCAGGTTTCCCAAGTTGGAATACCCGTTTTTGTAAGCTTTTCCCAGCGTTTTGGAGGTCTGGATCTTGTCCATGCGCTCCTCCTGCCACCGCTTCATATCTACGGGGCGGACCGCTACGCAAGCCCGGGAGGCATTGCGGTAGGAGAAGGAGACGGTCACCGGTTCTCCTGCCAGCAGCGTCCTTTTATCCGTATCAAATGTCCCGTTGGGTTCCGTGATGGAGGCGATGCGTTTCTTCAGGTTGTCCGCCACGTTCAGAAATTCCTTCCTGTCTTTCTTGTCCCAGGATTGCGCGTTCCAGTTCTGAAGGGCTTTTCCTAATAACTGCGCGGCGGAAGGCCTCTGGTTGCGGGCCAGGAACTCGTCCGCTGCCAGATGGGCGGCGTTGATGTAATCATCCGGCTCCGGAGTTATCCGGACGGCGGAAGCAATCCGGATGAAATCGTAATCCGGGGGAAGGGTGGCGAGCAGGAATTTGCCGTTGCCCGTCCGGTCGGTTTTAACGACGGTCTGGTTCGTTTTTAATTTAGCCGGGTTGATGCCCGCCACCATGCCCGCATTGCCGGGACCGTACACGAATTCCTGATCCGGCGCCGTATTGGCATAAGAGAACAGCCGGCGGCACCAGAATGCGGTGAAATAATTGACCTGGTTGGCCAGTTCCGGATTCGCCTGAATGGCGGCGTCCAGCAGCCAGCGCATGCGTTCTCCGTCGTTTTTAGCCGTCTCCCAGGAGGAAGAGGCATGGTAAAAGACGACTTCCGGCTTCCCCGTTTTGGCATTGACCTCGACGGGCACGGTGGCGACGTTCCGGAACGGGGGGGCTTCCTCCCTGGCGACGTACCCCGGCAGTTCCTCCAGGCTGGTGAGGTTCCCCAGGGCGGCGTAAGCCTGGAAAGGGGAAGGGGAACTGTAGCGGCTGCCTTTCACCAGCAACGCCTGTGCCGTGATGAAGCGCAGTTGTCCCAGAAGTTTCATGTTGTTGTCCTTTTCCGCCAGCCGCATGGCCTTGACAAGGCACCGCAGGGCTTTCACGCGGTCCCTTGCTTCTCCGGAATATTCCCCATCCCATGGTTTGGCGCCGCGGATATAGGCGCCGTTCACCAGTTTGAACGTATGGCAGGCGTTCTGGTACAGGAGCGCGGCGTCCATCAGGAAATACGGGTTGCCGCCGTGACGCTTCATCTGTTCCTGCAGAATGGAATCCAGATTGATGGAATCATCCAGGGCATTGAGACGGGTAAGAGCCTGGAAGTAAAGAAGCAGATCTGTCCCGCTGTATTGGTCGTCATATTCATGAAGTTGTTTCAGAGCCTGTTCCGCCGCCTTCTTGAACAGTCTTTTACCCAGAAGTTTTTCAAGGTTTTCAACAGCTTGCTTCCTTTGCTGCGGGGAAACAGGGGAACTTTTGACTTCCGCTGGGGCATGTTGTTGCGGAGGGGGGAGGCGTCCGCCGGAGACGGCATTCCTGAGGCCAGCAATCCTGCCGCCAGAAAAAGAGCGGAAAAAAAAAGAATCTGTTCATTCCGCCAGACTACTTCCAAGTAAAATCTTTGGCAAGTTGCAAGTAGGCTGCGGGAAAAGGGAGAGTGTCTTAACGCTGTTAACAACACCGGGAATGCTGGAAGGCCGGGAACTTCATGAATGGATGTTTTACCCCTTTCGTCATGCGTGCTGAATGTTGCTGCAACCCAGTCTGTAGATGGCCTGGATGTCCCGGACATCCAGCTTTTCCAGGCTTCCGACGGGGCCGCGTACACTGACGGCCTGTTCCGCCATCAGGGGAAATCCCCGGGAAGGATGTCCAGCTCCTCCATAGTCGTCGGGAGCCCTAATTCCCGGTAAAAACGTTCCAGACGGGAAATACCTTCCCGGATGATGGCCTCCGGTTCCCGGAAAGAACCTTCCACACCCATCACATTCACGGCGAATTGCACGAATATTTCCTGGTGTTTGGGGAAACATACTTCATCCAGGCCGGGGTGACGACGGACAGCCCTGCGCCGTGGTCCACATGGTACAGCGCGCTCAATTCGTGTTCCATGGCGTGGCAGCCCCAGTCCTGTTCGCGGCCTACGCCCAACAGGTTGTTGTGGGCGATGTTTCCGGAAAACGCAATCTCCGCCCAGGCGTTGTAATCATTCAGATCCCCGTTCAGGATGCGGGCGTTTTTCATGATGGTGCGCAGAGTGGCTTCACAAAGGCTGTCGGAAAGGTCCGTATGCAGGGTTCTGGTGAAATAGCGCTCAAAAATGTGGCTCATCATGTCGCTGACGCCGTTGGCCATCTGGCGGCGCGGGAGCGTGAAGAACAATTCCGGATTGATAATGCTGAATACGGGGCGCAGTTTGGGGGAACCGTACCCCAGTTTTCTTCTGGTTTCTTCATTGGTGATGACCGTATTCGGGCTGCTCTCGCTGCCTGCGGCGGGAATGGTCAGCACGGTGGCGACGGGCAGAGGGTTGGACTGAGGCTGTTTTTTGGAAAGGTATAGTTCCCATACGTCCCCTTCGTAGGGAACGCCCAGCGCAATCGCCTTGGCGGAATCAATCACGCTGCCCCCTCCCACGGCCAGCACGAGGCCCAGACCGTGTTCCCGGCAGAGGCGGATGCCCTCATACACCAGGGGGAGCGTGGGGTTCGCCTGAACGCCTCCCAATTCTTCATACTCCACGCCGGCGGCTTTCAGGGATGCCGTGACGGCATCGTAAAGACCGGAACGTTTGATGCTGCCGCTACCGTAATGAAGCAGGATTTTTTTGCCTAACGGCTTGAGAAGGGTTCCCGTTTCATGGTGGGTGCCTTTTCCGAAAATAAGAGTGGTTTTGTTATCGTAAACGAAGTTGAGCATGGCGGGAATGATACGGCAACGCTACGGCCCTTCCGCCCCCTTCTCAAGATTTTTGTATGGCCTGTTCCCATTTCCAGGAGGGGATGCTGTTCCGGAGGATATTCTCTCATGCAGTGGTTCTGTTCTTCTCTTTTTTTTTCATCATTGGCACATCTGGACGGGGCTTTCTGGGGGATTGTTTTCTTTCCGTTGTTTTTGGCGATAAGATTCAGCGGAAATAACTCTCTGCGGGAGTGGCGGCGCCTTCCGGCCCCGAGGGGCAGCGGAAGACGGTTATTTCATTATTCTGGGCCGCTTCCGGCAGGTAATCGGAGCAATGGCTGTATTCGGCCAGGGATGTGCGGAGAATGGCGGGGAAACGGGAAGTTGCAGAAATCCGTAAAAATTATCCTGGTGAATACTGTTCAATTCACGATGCATGGCATACTCCTCCTGCTTTTTTGCTTGAGCGCGGAGGCCTTCCGTTTATTGTCACGCACGGGCCATGTCCGGTCCCCGTAGTTCAATGGATAGAACGGGTCTCTCCTAAAGACTAGATGCAGGTTCGATTCCTGCCGGGGACGCCACCCAATATTATTCAGAGCCTTGCATCAGCATTAAAAACGCAAGGATTTTGCCTCTCTTGTGCGAGGTATCGTCATGGTTGATTGAATGGGGAATGGTTCAAGGGGAAAGCAGGTATCCGGATTATCGGCGCCCGGCCGGAGAGGGCGAATAACTTGGAATTCATGTCTGATTGGAAACAAAAAAAGCAAATGCGGAAGAAAGATTGCAGACAGCAAGAAAATGTGCTAAAGGCTGCCGGAGAAGAGCCTTTGGGGCGGAACATTGTGCTTCGGGACATGACAGGCAGGCATGGAGCAATGTTTCCCAGCCGTACAGGGGATGGATGAAAGAGCGTTATGCAATAACAAGGACAAGAAGATGGAGGCAATTAAAATAATCCGTTATCTGTCGCCCGTTGGAGAAATGATGATTGGCTCATATGGCGGCTATCTTTGCATTTGCGACTGGGCGAAGGAAAAACGCCGCGGCACGATAGACCGCCGCATTTGCCAGCATCTCAACGCTGAATATGAAGAAGGGACTTCCGAGGTTATTGAACAGGCGGTAAGCCAGCTCCGTGAATATTTCCAGGGGGAACGCAGAGACTTTGATATACCCATTGTATTTACCGGATCGGGGAATTTCAAAACTCAGTCTGGCATGAATTGATGAAAGTCCCTTACGGTTCCACCATTTCTTATGCAGAGCTGGCGCGCCGCATTCATCATCCGAGGGCTGTCCGGGCTGTAGCGTCCGCTAATGCCACCAACCCCATCTCCATTTTCGTGCCCTGTCACCGCGTCATCGGCAGCAATCAGAAACTGACAGGTTATGGCGGGGGGCTTGATGCGAAACGGGAATTGCTTGCCCTGGAAGCGCAGGTGAGCGGAAGTGTGCTGGCCTTGTGACCCGTGATGTGAGGAAGACAGGCAAGGCTGTTTTGGGGAGGCTGCTCTTCCGGGGCAGCCTGGCAGGGGGGCGTTAAGAAGCTTCCGCGTTTGCGCCGGAATTTCCGGCTGTCTTCGTTTAAATGGAGGTGCCTTGTGAGGCGCTTCACCATTTGAGGAGGGTATTCCCTCCCTGGGCGAATCCGGAGAGCAGGGTGCCCATTGCTGAGGTTTTCTGGGCTCTTGCATTGGCGCGGCCCGTGTATTGCTCCATGTTGGCGCGGTTGTACAGGGATTGGGCGTTCCTCATGGCTTCCGCCGCTTCATCCTGAATCCGGGTTTGCAGGCGTGTCGCCAGAGCCTGTTCCCTGATGGGAACGGAGCCTTCCCGAAGCAGGGAAGATTGGGCGGCGTCCAGTCGGGCTTCTCCCATTTGGCGCGCAGCGTCCTGCTGCATGCGTTTGGCATTTTCCATCCCTGTCTGTTTTTGGAGGTCCGCTTCGTTCCTGAGGGTGGCGGCATTTGCGTCCGCCGCCTGTCTGGTGGCTTCCGCGCTTTTTTTCTGTGCAGACGCGGATGCCGCACCTGCTGCCGCTGAAGTAGCGGCCAGTGTTATCATTCCCAATGATGCTGGATCAAATCCCATGCGCGCATTCTGATATGAAAAACGGTTCAGGCGCAAAACGCCTGAACCGTTTGACATGAATCAGGGTTTGGCACAGAAGAGGGGTTACTCAATCACGATGCTTTCAATGTTCAGCACCGGACGTTCCGGAGTGGAATGGGGATCAATGGTTCCGGTAATGATGACGGCGTCTTGTTCTTTCAGCCCGTTCACGCCTTTGGCGGAGTGCTTGATGGGCTGCCCCTGTTCATCCACGAACTGGACGGTCATCGTATTGTTTTTCCGTATTTCCACCGGTACCGTACCGGCGGCCCAGACTCCCTTCTCCTTCATATTGACCAGGAGCTGAGCTGGGTCTCCGATGGTGAAGGAAGCAATGTTTTTTGAAAAGACGGGGTCATCTCCGATCACCGCTCCCTTGACGGTGACTTTGTCGCCCGGAGCCGCTTTTCTGGCATCTGAAACGACCAGAGCGCGTGGCAGGCCAACCATATTTTCCGCGAATCTCACGGCCATCTTCTGGGTAACGTTCTGGTCGGAGGTGAGGGCGTTTACCGCTTCCTTGGGATTGCAGCCCATCAGGGAAACTGCGGCCATTGTCAGAATGATCAAGTGTGTGGTGCGCATGGAAACTCCTTTCTGTTGAAAGGTTGGATTCCTTTTCTCCTTCTGCCGTTCATCATTCCGTGTAAGGAAAAGAATATTTTTTACAGGAACAGCCCGGCAGCCAGCATGGCGAGGTCCCTGAGAACGTCCCACAATTTTTCCGCATTGTGGATGCAATCCGCCAGAAAGCGGTGAAGGCTTACGGCATTGAACAGGCGCAGGAGCGCCAGGAAGAGAAGAAGATTGGCAAAATATACGAGAATCAGGGAGAAGAAGGTGCCGTTGTCCGCTAGGTCCGGCTGGTCCTTGGGAATGATCCATGCCGTCCAGAACAGGTGGAAGCACCACCAGAAGCCCAGGCCGGAGTAAAGAATGGCCTGGCAGGTGACTGTAGGCCAGAAGAGGTACGTTACGCCCCATACCAATCCCCACAGCATGGCCCAGAGAGGAAGGAAGTAGGGGGAAAGGGAGATAAAGATGTTGTTTTTATCCGTCTGGATGTACCCTCCGTCCAGATCCGCTTTGAAAGCATGGATGGAGCCGTGGCTGCAAATGACCGCCAGAGCGTGCGTCAGTTCATGCCCCAATACGTACAGGTACAGCAGGGAGGATGTGAACAGCCTGCTGCTGCCCAGCACCACCCACACGGCAGCGCCCATCAGGGCGTACCATACGGGAATGGAGAAGAGGATATTGAGGCTGCCGGAGGCATGGGTCAGCTGGTCGCACAGGGACATGGCCGTGATCAGGGCCAGCGGAAGCAGGATAAGGGTGGCTACGGCATGCCTGATGAACCGGGTTCTGCGCGGGAGATCCATGAAGGAAAATTCCTGGCATTCGTCCTCCCAGTATTCGGAGGATACCTGGGCGCGGTAAGTTTTGTCCCAGGCGTCCCGGTTGCATCGCCGCATCATGTCGCCGAGGCTTGCCGCGGATCTTGGTTTCCGGGCGGTTTCTGCATACCGGCGCCAGTCCTGGCGCGGCGGTGTGTGTCTGGGGGCCTTGGGCATGCGGTGTGAGGTCTGGAACCAGCATAAAGGGACTTGAGGAGAAATGCGAACCAAATTTGCCTCTTCTGGAAACCGGAGGAAAAAATGTTTTATCCACGCCGGCTGTTCCTGTATAATCCGCCGCATGCAAGATGTCCTGCTGGTTCTGGAAACTTCCTGTGTGCAGTCTTCCGTTGCGGCTTGGAGCGGGGAAAGTCTGCTGTGCCAGGCGGCATGGAGAGCGGAGCGCAACCATTCCTCCGCTATTTTCAAGGCGGTGCGGCAGGTTCTGGATGCTTTGGAAGGGCGGCGTTTGAAGGAAATCGTGGTAGGTTCCGGTCCGGGCGCTTACGGCGGAATCCGCGTAGCGCTGGCCGTGGCGGACGGACTTTCCCTGGTGCACGGTTCCCGCGTGGCGGCTTTTTCCTCCTGGAACGGACTTGGTCTGCATCATGGTGAGGCCTGCGTAATGTCAGATGCCCGGCGTGGCGGCTGGACGTGGGGGGAGGCTGGAAAACGGCGTTCTGACGGATGTGCCGGCAGTGCTTCCTGCGGAGCAGGCCCGCGCCAGCGTGGCGGAGTGCATGGGAAAAGGCGTGCCCGTTTTTTCCACGGAAACGGCGGATCATCTGGCCGCCCGGGAAATGTCGGGGATTGTCCCCGTGTATCCTTCTGCAGAGGCGCTCGGGGCCGTGTGGCTGTCCCTGGCGGAGGCCCGCAGAGAAGAACTTCTGGAAAGTCCGGCGGAACCGCTGTATGTGAGGGCTCCGCACATCACCCGCGCCAAACGTCCCGCATGGGCCGTGAAGGCGTAATTAAGGTTTGACTTTTTGGAAGATTGTTAGACTTTTAACCGGTAATATTCACCACCAGTAGCATTTTTTAACATGAGCAATGACACTTTTTCCGAGCGCCTCGCATATCCCAAAGGTTTAAAAGGAATCATTGCCAATGAATCCGCTTTGAGTGACGTGCGCGGCGAGGAAGGGCGTCTGTTGTATCTGGGCTACGATATCGATGATCTGGTGGAGATGTGCTGTTTTGAAGAAGTGGTTTATCTGCTTCTCAACAAGCGTCTTCCCAACCGTGAGGAATTGGAGGGCATCAAGAAACGCCTCCGTTCCGACCGCGACCTGCCCCAGCCCATTCTGGATTTCTTCAAAACGGCCACCAAGTCCGCCCGGCCCATGTCCGCCCTCCGGACGGCTGTTTCCATGCTCGGCATGTATGACGACCGGACGAAGGATGCCGGGCAGTTGAAGGAAATAGGCCTCAGCCTCATAGCCAAGGTTCCCGTGATGGTGGCGTATTACTACCGTTTGTGCCAGGGTCTGGAGCTTCCCCCCGTTCGGGAGGACCTGAGCGAGGCGGAACATTTCCTGTGGTTGCTGAAGGGTGAGGAACCGGATCAGTATGAAGCCCATATTCTGGAGGTAGCCTACATTCTGCACGCAGACCACGGCATGAATGCCTCCACCTTTGCGGCGCGCGTCTGCATCGCCACGCTTTCGGACATGTATTCCGCCATCACCGCGGCCATCGGCACGCTGAAGGGGCCGCTTCATGGGGGCGCCAATGAGGGCGTGATTGAAATGCTCAAGGAAATAGGCACGGAGGACCGGGTGGACTCCTACATTGAGGACAAGCTGGCGCGGAAGGAAAAAATCATGGGCATGGGCCACCGCGTGTACCGCGTGCTGGATCCCCGCGCCCCGCATTTGCGACGCATGGCCATCCGCCTTTCCTCCCGAATCGGGGAACCCAAGTGGATCCGCATGTCGGAACGCATCGCGAAACTTGTCCGGGAGCGCAAGGGCTTGAACGCCAATGTGGATTTTTATTCCGCCACGGTTTATTACAGCATCGGGATCCCCACCAGGCTGTTTACCGCCATTTTCTCCATTGCCCGCTGTAGCGGCTGGGTGGCCCAGGTTCTGGAACAAATGGAGGATAATACGCTGTACAGGCCGTTGACTCTTTACACAGGACCCAAGGACCGCATTCCGGTTCCTACGATCGACATGCGGTGACAGGTTTTTTTAATCAGGAAAGGCGCCGGAAGCAATATCCGGCGCCTTTCCTGCATCTGCCTTCCGCTTTTCTTTTTCGTGAAAATATCCTTTCTATCCGCCGGCGGTATTCAACCGTACTGTTCATTGTCCTGGGCTTTTTCCATTATAGCCGTAGCGGAAGCTCAAGAAATTATTGAATAGCAATATGCCGTTATCGCGGGTGGGGATGAAGCAGATGATTTTTTTTTTCAGTTCCCTGGGAGACTATACGGGATTCCCATAAGGGTATGTTCTGGGATATCTGCGGAGCCGTCTCTTCCTTGATTCTCTTTTTATCTGGTATGTCCCTGACAGAGGAAAGACGCGGAACCCGCCTCTTCATGGCCCTGTGTTCTTTGGTGGTGGAACCCGCAGAACATCCATGCCGATGTGGAGAGGCAGGCGGGGGGCCGTCAAATGCCGGTCTGGCGCAGTCCTTCATAAAGGACGACAGCTACGGCTGTGGATAGATTCAGGCTGCGGGCTCCTTCTCCGGGCATCGGAATAGTCAGGGCGGTATCTGCGTGTTCTCTCAGCATGCTTTCCGGCAATCCGCGGGATTCCGGTCCAAAAACCAGATAGTCCCCTGCGTGGAAAACCGCATCCCAATGGGAACGTGGCGCCTTGGTGCTCAGGTACCAGAACTGCGCGCCGGGGGCTGCCGCCTGCTTCAATTCCTCCAGGCTGTCCCAGACATGCAGGTCCACCTTGGCCCAATAGTCCAGACCCGTACGGCGCACATGCTTTTCATCCAGACTGAACCCCAAAGGTTTGATCAAATGGAGCCTGGAGCCCGTTGCCAGCGCCAACCGTCCGGCAGCTCCTGTATTATGCGGAATTTCCGGATGGAACATGACGATGTGGAAACGGGGCTGCATGCGCTTATTCTCATCACAAACAGGCCTCCCGTTCAAGTGGGACTTGTCCAAAAGTGGCAAATAATGTACGTTTTCACCCGATGAGAGACATCGTATATTTTGATTTGGAAACCCGTCATTCCGCGGCGGAGGTGGGCGGCTGGCATAATACGGCCGAGATGCGCCTTTCCGTGGGCGTGACTTATTCCACGGCTTCCGGCAAATATACGATTTATTCTGAGGAAATGGTGGATGATCTCATCCGGCAGCTTTCCCAGGCCGACCTGGTGGTGGGTTACAACCACGAGCATTTCGACTATGGCGTGCTCCAGCGTTATACGATGTGGAATATGATTGATATCACGAACAACCTTGATTTGTGCAAGGACATCGAACAGCGTGGGGGAGTGCGCGTCAAGCTGGATTCCGTGGCGGCCGCCTCCATCGGTTCTTCAAAAACGGCCGTGGGCACCCAGGCTCTCAAATGGTGGGCGGAATATGCGCAGACGGGTAATACGGAGCTTTTAATGGATATAGCCCGTTATTGCTGTTTTGACGTGAAGGTGACGCGGGATGTGCACTGGTACGGGGCGGAACACGGTTTCATCCGTTATGATGATAAAAAGGGCGGCCAGGTGGAATTGCCCGTGGATTGGAAATTGTAACTTTTCCTGCATGCATGCCCGGCCAGCTGTAGCCGGTTTTTTTCCGGGCGCTGAAGTGGGTCTGGTTTCCCGCCTTTGGCGGCGTTGCCGTTTATCCCCGGACAGATGCCGGTTATCAGGGAATGGCTGGGGCGGAGAAAGGCTTCCGGGAGGAAGCGGACGGCAACCATGCTGTTGCCGCCTGGCTTAACGGCGGTTGATGCGGGCCACTTCCCGCTGGGCTTCGCGCATTTCCACGCGGGCTTTCAAATCGTAGCGCTGGTCGCGGTGGGTTTTGCCCTTGCCCAGGCCTAGAGCCAGTTTCACCTTGCCGTTTTTCCAATACAGCTTGAGAGCTACCAGGGAGCAGCCTTTCTGGGAGGTCTGCTGTTCCAGTTTGAAAATTTCCCGTTTATGGAGAAGAAGGCGGCGGGGCCGGCGCGCCTGGTGCTGGAAGAATTCTCCCGCTGTCTCCCAGGGCTGGATGTCGCAGCCGTACAGGAGCATCTGGCCGTTTTCCACCCTGGCGAAGGAATCGGCAATATTCACCTTGCCGGCGCGGATGGATTTGACTTCCGTTCCCTTGAGTTCCATGCCGCATTCGTAGGTGTCCAGAATTTCGTAATCCCGGCGGGCTTTTTTGTTGGTGGAGATGTCGGAGCTCATGGCACGAAGGGTAGAAGGATGAAAAGGCCCCGGGCTGGGAGACCGGGGCTTGGCCGGATAGCGAGGATTCCGTACGGAATTCCGGTCCGGAACGGCAATAAAGGGAATGTATTATTACTGGTTGTCTTCCTGGAGGCTGCCGGATTCCGTATGATAGACGAGCTTGCCTTCAATGATTTCCGTCAGGGCAATGTTCGCGTTGCCCATATGGGGCGTGGTAGGCACCAGCGGGGCGCGGCCATTATTAAGCTGGGCTACGCGGCGGGAAACCACGTTGATCAGCATTTGGGGCTCGGGAATGATTTTGGAGGCTTGTTCGACGAGTTCGGCTTTCATGTAAAAAGGTCTAGGTAGATATCCTGATGCGAAGAGAGATATAAAAACGGTTCCTGCTCGGAATCAAGCCTATATTACGGCATGAGCTGCCTTCGCTCGCGGGAATCCAGTTCTTTCCATGCGCCGGGTTTCAGTCCCGCCAGGGAGAAATTTCCGATTCTGGCACGAAGAAGCCGGAGCGTGGGAAAGCCGATGGCGGCGGTCATGCGCCGCACCTGGCGGTTTTTCCCTTCCACCAGCGTCAATTCCAGCCATGAGGTGGGAATGGAGGCGCGGTAGCGGACGGGAGGGATGCGGGGCGGCACGTCAGGCTCCCTGCGCATGAGGCGTGCCCGGCAAGGCAGCGTGCAGTACCCGCGGATGCGGAGGCCCCCGAGTTCCAGAGGGCGAAGGTCCGTTTCGGAAGGAGTGCCTTCCACCTGGCTCCAATAGGTTCTGGGATGCCTGCCGGAGGGGTTCAGGAGACGGTCCGCCAGGCCCTTCTCATCGGATAAAAGAAGCAGCCCTTCCGAATCCGCATCCAGCCTTCCTACAGGATACACGCCGGGAGGAAAACCGAATTCAGCCAGTGTCCGGTGGTGGGGAGCCTCCTTCGTAAATTGGGAGAGAATGCCGTAAGGTTTATTGAACGCCAGAATCATGCCGTGCACGGCAAGGGTAGCATGAACCGCCGGCTTTGGCACGGGAAATTGAAGCGGCTTGACTTGTCTGCGTTGGGAAAGGAAAGTATCTGCATGCATGGAAAAACGGCAGGTTGCGTCCTGATGCTTGCGTGTTGCGTGCCCGTCTGGGTTCAGGCGGCGCCGGATGCGGGGGAAGTGAAGGCAAAAATTGCGCGGAAAATCTGGCAAAACGAATGTGCCGGGACAATAAGGGGGCTGGTTTCCTGGAACCGGGGAGAAGCGTTTCCTTCCCTGGGCATCGGACATTTCATCTGGTTTCCTGCCGGAGTCACGGAAAGGTTTGAGGAAAGTTTCCCTGCTTTCATTCAGTTCTGCCGCAGGAGGGGAATCCGGGTTCCGGAATGGTTTTCCGGTGCGGCTCCGTGGCGGACCAGAAAGGGAATTTGAAGCGGCGGACGTTCGCGGCGGTCTTCCTGAACGGATGCGCCGGTGGTTGTCCAGTCCGGCGGCCCTGCAAATGCAGGCGGATTTCATTATTGCCAGGTCTGTGGCCGCTCTGGAGCGTATCAAGGGCCAGTCCCGCCGCCCGGAAGAGATGGCGGCCCGCTATTACGCCGTGGCGTCGGTTCCCAACGGCATGTATGCCCTGATTGACTACGTGAATTTCAAGGGAGAAGGAACCAATCCGGCGGAACATTACCGGGGGATAGGCTGGGGGCTCAGGCAGGTGCTGGAGGAAATGCGCTCCGTTTCTCCCGGACAGCCTGCGGCGGTTGAATTTGCGGAAGCGGCCAAAAGGGTGCTTCAGCGCCGCGTGGACAACAGTCCGCCGGGCCGCGGAGAAGCGCGCTGGCTTGCCGGATGGCGGAACCGGTGCGATTCCTATAAGAGGAATTTGTGACGAAGTCCTTTCCCAACAGAAAAGACCAGTTGTGCAATTATCCTTGACCTGACGGGGATTAGGGTGTAATTCCCTCACTCCATCCTGAAACTTCGCTGATTTTATGCCAAACACTCAAGAAGAAACAACGCTGATTTTGCTGAAGCCCGACTGTGTGCGAAAAAACCTTTCCGGCACCATTTTGAAACGTTTTTTGTCCGAAGGGTTTCGCCTGCGCGGCATAAAGATGATCCAGCTTGATGAACCGGTGCTCCGGGAACATTACGCCCATATTCTGGACCTGGTCATCAATGGGGAACCGCTTTTCCCGAAGCTGCTTGATTTCATGACCAGTTCTCCGGTCATTGCCATTGCCCTGAAAGGGCCCGGCGTTATTGTGCGCGTGCGCGAACTGCTGGGGCCCACCAATTCCCAGAAGGCAGAGAAAGGCACAATCCGCGGTGATTTCGGAACAGACAGCATGATGAACATCTGCCATGCGTCCGACAGCCGTGAATCCGCCGCCGTGGAGCTGGCAAGATTTTTTTTCCGGGAAGAAGAACTGTTTGACGGCCATTAAGGGAAGGCCGCCTTTTTCCCATCAGGTTAATTGAGGGCCGCAGCTGTAATAACGGCTGTGGCCCTTGCCGTTGCGAGGCTGTACCTCCCATGGGAGGATGAAGGGGGGGGGAGGCAGCGGCTTTTCCGGGAGAAGCAGGAAAGAACGGGTTACTTTTCCCAGGGAGTGGTAAGATAAAGGAAGGCCTTTTTTTCATACGGTAGGCCTCACGCATGAAGCCGTCCATGATATTGTTGCAGCTGTGTTTGGAAAAGGAATGGCCGTAAATGCGCTTGATGGCGGCATCCTCTCCGTGCTGCTTCTGGCTGGCGCTTTAACTCAGCGTCCATGTCCCGGCGTTCGATATTGGGGGCGCTCAGATTGTCACCATGCCAGCGAAAATCCGCCAGCAGCCTGTTGTAATTCACGAACTTCTTCCCCGCCCGGCCCAGGCGCGCGTAATATTCCCCGTCCATGTCGTAGTGGAAACGTTCGTCCAGCAGGAATCCCTCTTCAATAGTAGTGCTTCGGCGCAGGAACAATGCGGTGGAAGCCAGATAGGTGCCGTACCAGATGTGCATGTTCAGACTGTAGGGCAGGGCCTTCATGGCGCGTTGGATCTCTCCATCCGGCCCGATGAAATTCCCCATGCTCCATACACAATGTCCGCATCCGGGCGGGAATCCGCAAAGGCCTTGACCGCCGCCAGAGCCCCCGGCAACAGCCGGTCGTCCGTATTCAGCCACATAACCCATTTCCCGCGCGCCTTGCGGAAGCCGCGGTTAATGCCTTCCGACATGCCGGAATCCTTCTCCACATGCAGTTTCAGGTGAGGGTAGGAGTGCAGGATATCCAGGGTGCCGTCCGTGGACCCAGCGTCCTGGATAATGTGTTCAAATGTAACCCCTTCCTGGTTTTTGACGCTCTCTATGCATTCCTTTACGTAGCGGGCGTAATTATAGCTGGGCGTAATAATGCTGAAATCCGGTTCTGTGTCCATAGGCAAGGTTAGTTGAAAGGTGATGGAACGTTCCCTGGCGATGTAAATAGGGCGCTTTTTAACTTCCGTATAGGTTTTGGCCAGATATTGGCCCAGAATGCCCAGGCACAGCAGCACGATGCCGCCCATCATGCAGAAGACGCATACCAGGGAAGTCCATCCGTAAGCGGAATGGGGCCAGATCAATTCGCGGACCGTCAAGATAATGATGGAAAGGAATGAGATGAAGGAAAGAAGTACCCCCATGATGGAGGCCAGCGCCAGGGGGGCGGTGGAAAAGGCCACGATACCTTCAATGGAGTACAGGAACAGCTTGAAGAAAGACCACTTGGTTTCTCCTGCCACCCGTTCCACATTTTCATATTCAAACCATTTGGTCCGGAACCCCACCCATTCGTACAGCCCCTTGGAAAATCGGTTGTACTCCTTCAGGGAAAGCAGGGCTTCCAGTACGGGACGGGTCATCAGCTTGTAGTCCCGGGCTCCGTCCACGATGCGGGTGTCCGATATTTGATGAATCGTCTTATAAAAGGCGCGGGCGAAAAAGGACCGCAGCAGCGGTTCCCCCTGCCGGGTGACGCGGCGCGTCCCCGCACAGTCATATCCTTCCTTCTCAATGGCTTTCAGCATATCCGGGAGCAGGGAAGGAGGATCCTGAAGGTCCACATCCATGACGGCAACATAATCCCCTGTGGCCGCTTCCAGGCCCGCATAGATGGCGGCTTCCTTCCCGAAATTGCGGGAGAAGGAAATGAATTTTACTTCAGGGGAGTGTTCCGCCATTTTCTTAATCATTTCCAGGGAGCGGTCCGTGGAACCGTCGTCCACGAAGATAAGTTCCGGGGCGTAGCCCTCCAGGCATTCCTTGAAGACCCGGTCTATGTCTTGCTTAAACGCCGGAATGGCTTCTTCTTCATTCAGGCAGGGAACGATCAGGGAAATGCGTTTCATGTCAGTGCCCGAATCATACTTCAGAAGCCGTGCGGATGCCAGAAAATAGTCCCTCCATGCACAAAGCCTTCCTCCACTGGAAGGGGAGGAAGGCTGCCGGAAAAGAAGCCGTGCGCGGAAAAATACCGGTAAGGTCAGAACTTCGGCAGGTTGCCGATGTCATCTTCGTTTTCAGGGGCGTGCGGATCTTTCAAATCACTGTCCCCGTCTTTTCCGAAAGACCAGAAATCATAATCCGGATTCAGGCCGTTGCCCATTTTCAGGTTTTTTGGCCCTGTCGGTTCTGGTGGGGATGGACTGCTCGCTGCCCAGGCGGTAGCGGTAGGGGGAACCCCATGGATCCGCAAGAATATAAAGGGTAACCGGCCTGCCGTCCTTGCTTTTCACATGGACTTCCCGGACAGTCGGGTTGCTTTTGGGCTGCGTAGAGGGGTTCAACTCATCATTGTAAATGGTTGTATCCCTGGAAGGAATACCCTCATTCTTATGGTCGCCGAACAGAGCCATGTAAACCACGTTGGAACTGTATTCCTCCCCGTTGGCCACGGCTACGCCGTGATTATTGAAGGAGCTTCCGTGCCGTAGGGGTAGCGGTCATGGTCGCTGTGGTAGCTCTCCAACCCCATTTCAATTTTGCGGACAATGGATTCCGTAGCCTGTTCGTTCTTTCTGGTTTCAAGCCAGGTGTAAATGGAGATGGTCAGCGTGGCCAGCACCACGATGATCACCATCACTACCAGGATTTCCATGAGGGTGAACCCCTTTGTTTCCCGGAGCCGACGGTATGCGGAATGATTTTTCATCTGATTCTGCTTGAGGGGTTACCCCATCTTTTCAATAACCTGCAGGAGGGGCAGGAACATGGCGAACACGATGCCGCCCACGACCACGGCCAGGAATACGATCATGATGGGTTCCAGCATGGAGGTCATAGCTCCCACGGCATTGTCCACTTCATCATCATACACGTCCGCGATTTTCAGGAGCATGTCCGGCAGCTGGCCGGTTTCTTCCCCCACGTCCACCATGGAGATTACCATGGGCGGGAAAAGCTTGGAGGAGGACATGGGCGTAACTACGGATTCGCCCTCCTTGACGGAGTCATGGATGAGGCCGATGGCGTCTCCCACGATCATGTTGCCGGCGGTATCCTTCGTGATGGTAAGCGCCTGGAGGATGGGAACGCCGGAAGTCACCAGCGTGCCGAAGGTTCGGGCGAAGCGGGCGATGGCGCTTTTTGCTCTGCACATTGCCGATGACCGGCATGGTCAGCAGAGCGGAGTCAATCTTGCGGCGTCCGTTGGGCGTCTTGCTCATGGCCGTGAAAACAGCGTACAGGATGGCGACCACAGCGGCCAGAATGACGGCATTGGGCACAAAGAAGGGGGCGGCCATGAACCAGTCGCTGATGCCGAACACAAACTCGGAAATACCGGGAAGTTCCTGATTCTGCTCTGCGAACATCGCCTTGAATTTGGGCACGATGACCAGCATCAGGAAGATCACGATGCCTACGGCGATAAACAGGACGATGGAGGGATACACCATGGCGGAGATCACCTTGCTTTTCAGCTTTTGAGCCTTTTCCTGGTATTCCGCCAGACGGTTCAGCACGACTTCCAGCACACCGCCCAGTTCCCCGGCCTTTACCATGTTGACAAACAGGCGGTCAAAGATTCTGGGGTGTTGGGCCAGGGCTTCCGAGAAGGTGGAGCCGCCCTGAACGGAATCTCCCAGAGCTTCGATAGTTACGCGCAGGTTGGGGTTTGCCTCCTGTTTGGCCAGCACGTTCAAACTCTGGAGCAGGGGAAGCCCTGCGTCAATCAGAGTAGCAAGCTGGCGGGTGAAAATCATCAGAGCCTTGGCCTTGATTTTGCCTCCCAGTTTGCCTTTTTGCTTCTTAGCCCCCTTGGCCTTTTTCTTGGCGGCAGGCGTCTGTTGAATCTTGCCCTTGCCCGCTTCTACGATCTGGGTGGGGTACAGGCCATGCGCCCGGATGGCTTCCATGGCCTCCGCTTCGGAGTTGGCCTCCAGGGAGCCTGTTTTCTGGTCGCCTTTATGGTCAAGGTGCTGTGTATTGATATTTAGGCATATATGTTGTATTTTAAGTGTTTTTTTTCTTGGTGGTTGAAATAAGGGGAAGCAACGGCGTCCGGCTGTCCGTTAAGTATATTTCAGCACTTCTTCAATAGTAGTGTTGCCGTCATAAATATTTCTCAGCCCGTCTTCTCTCAGCGTGGACATGCCCATTTCAATAGCCTTCTGTTTCAGCACCACGGAGGGAGCGCGATCCGTAATCATGTCACGCAGGGTGTCGTTAATATCCAGAAGCTCATAAATCCCCTTGCGGCCCCTGTAGCCGGAATTGGAGCATTTATCACAGCCGCGGCCCGTGAAAAAGTGCTTGTCCCCCAATTCATAGGGAGATACGCCAAGCTGGGAGAGGATGGTGGATGAGGGTTCATACGGGGTGCGGCAGTCCGGACAGATGGTGCGCACCAGGCGCTGTGCAAGAACCCCTTCCAGGGAGGCCGCTACCAGGAAAGGTTCGCACCCCATGTCCACCAGTCGCGTAATGGCTCCGGCGGAGTCGTTCGTGTGCAGGGTGGAGAGAACCAGGTGGCCCGTCAGGGATGCCTGGATGGCGATCTGTGCTGTTGCCATGTCTCGCATTTCCCCTACCAGAATACGGTCCGGGTCCTGCCGCAGGAAGGCGCGGAGAACCATTGGGAAATCCAGGCCGATGGCTTCATTGATAGGAATCTGGATGATGCCGTCAATATCGTATTCAACAGGGTCTTCCGCCGTCAGCACCTTGGAATCAATGGTGTTGATTTCACGCAGGGCGGCATACAGCGTAGTTGTCTTGCCGGCGCCGGTGGGGCCGGTAACGATGAAAATGCCGTTGGGCTTGTGGACCGTATCCAGAATATATTCGTGGATATGCGCGGGAAGCCCCAGGTTGTCCATGTTCAAGTTGACGGAAGAGCGGTCCAGAACGCGGAGCACCACGGATTCTCCGTACTGAGTGGGAAGGGAGGAAACGCGCATGTCCACGGAACGGTTTCCTATCTGCTTGACGATGCGGCCGTCCTGCGGAATGCGGCGTTCCGCGATGTTCATGTTTGCCATGACCTTGACGCGGGAAATGACCGGCACGGACAGGTGGACGGGGGAGGCTGCATTTCATACAGGGCGCCGTCCACACGGTAGCGGATTTTGAATTCCTTCTCAAAAGGTTCGAAGTGAATGTCGGAGGCCTTTTCCTTGATGGCCTGTGTAATGACGAGGTCCACAAAGCGGATGACGGGGGCGGCGGCGGAATCCTCCGTCTCATTGTTGACCTGCATGTTGTTCAGTTCCTGCATCAGGTCGGACATGGCGGCGGATTCGCCTCCATAAAAGCTCATTGATGCGTTCGGAAATCTGGTAATCCGGCGCTACCAGAACATGGATGTCCTGGCCGAGGGCGAAGCGCAGGTCTTCCACCGTCTGAGGATTCAGGGGATCCACCAGGCAGACGTACAGGCCTTCCGGACCGTGCCGCACAGGGAGCGCCCCGTGCAGGCGCACGAGCGTGGCCGGCATCATGTTCTGCACGTTCGGATCCGGCTGGAAGTTGTCCAGTGTAATGAATTCCGTACCCAGGTCGCTGGCGATCATCTGCCAGATATCATCCTTGCTGCCGATGATGCCGAAGTCTGCAAGCACTTCCGGCAGTTCCTTGCCGGAGGCGATCATTTCCTCCTTGATGTCCTTTGCCAGGGATTTGTCAATCATTCCCCGGCCGATGAAAAGTTCCAGTGTGAGGTTGGTGTCCATAATAAGCAGAATGAATAGCGGGGAAACATCAGTTGGCGTCTCCCATGGTGACGTTCAGCACTTCTTCCGGAGAAGTAAGCCCGGCCAGCACTTTGCGTACGCCGTCTTCCCTCAAGGTTCTCATGCCCAGTTCCCGGGCGCGCTGGCGCAGCTGGGGGGAAGTCAGGTTTTCGTTAATCATGCGGCGCACCTCGTCGTCGATTTCGAAAATCTCAAACAGCCCCATTCGGCCCTTGAATCCGCCGCCGCGGCAAAAGTCGCAGCCGTGGGGTGCCTTGATTTGGCCCTGGGCAAGGCGGGACATGTCAATGTTCAGCGTATGCGCCTGCTTTTCCGTCAGAGTGCCGTCCACCTTGCAGCGGTCGCACAGCTTGCGGACAAGACGCTGGGCCATGATGGCGCGGACGGAGGAGGCGATCAGGAAGCGTTTGATGCCGATGTCCGCCAGACGGGCCACGGCGCTGGGAGCGTCATTGGTGTGAAGGGTGGAGAATACGAGGTGCCCCGTCAGGGAGGCGTTGATGGCGATGCTGGCTGTTTCCATGTCTCGAATTTCCCCGATCATGATGATGTTGGGAGCCTGGCGGAGCATGGCGCGCAGGGCGGCGGCGAAGGTCATGCCGATATCCGCCTTTACCATGACCTGGTTGATGCCGGAGAGTTCGTATTCCACAGGGTCTTCCACCGTGATGATTTTTTTTATCCGGGCGGTTGATGTGGTTCAGGCACGCGTAAAAAGGGTGGTTTTACCGGAACCGGTAGGACCCGTCACCAGGATAATGCCGTCCGGCAGCGTGATGAGGCGGTCGAACACAGCTTCATCATCCGAGAAAAAAATCCGAGCTGGGGAAGGCCCAGCACCAGGGCGGATTTGTCCAGGATACGCATGACGATGCTTTCCCCGTGGTTGCTGGGGACGGATGAAACACGGAGGTCGATTTGCTTGCCGCCGATGCTCATCTGGATTCGCCCGTCCTGGGGCATGCGTTTTTCCGCAATGCTCATGGTGGTGCTCATTACCTTGAGGCGAGCGATGATGGGGCTGAGCAGTTTTTTTGGATGGGTGGCCACCTCCACCAGCTTGCCGTCCACGCGGTAGCGGATGCGGAGCCTGTTTTCCATGGGCTCAATGTGGATGTCGGAAGCCCTCATTTTGAAAGCGTCCGTCAGCATCTGCTGCACCAGACGGATAATGGGAGCATCCTCCCCTTCCAGCCCGTCGGTTTCTTCCGGAACGCTCAGATCCCGGTAAAATTCATTCAACCGGCTTTCCACCGTGCTGCGGGTGGCGACGCTGAAAATCACGTCCCGCCCCATCAGCTGGGGCAGGCTGTCCATGGTTTCCAGATTCAGGGGGTCGTCAATGGCAATGTTGATGGAAAAACCGTCGTCGGAAATGGGGATGGCCCGGAAGCGCCTGGCAAGTTCCGGTGTAATGAGTTCGCGCACCTCCTGGGGGATGTGCATGGAGCCCAGGTCCACGACGGGGAGCAGGGAGTTTGACGCCGCCACCTGAGCGATGACGTCTTCCGTAAGATAATTGGCCTGAATCAGAAAATCGACCAGGTCCTGGGTGGGAGATTTTTGACTGCGCGCGTACTGAAGAATTTCTTCATTCAGATATCCGGCCTGCGTAAGAAGTTCGATGAGATATGATTCGTTGGAGTACACGTCGATCTCTGGATGCTATTGTTGGAAGTCTGCCGAAATGGAGCGGCAGGATACTCCCCTATTTCTGACAGGTTCGGAACGTAAAGTCAACTTAGCTTCCCTCAAAATGGCATTTTTTTTCGGGCGTGTCCGGAGGCGGGAAGAACCTCCTCCTCTTTCCGCCGCTTTCCAAACCTGCGAAATCTCCCGGAAAGCGGGATTTTTCCTGTTCTCAGGGCTTTTGGCGGGGGAGCTTGGAAAGCAGGTCTTCCAGCTCCGGCATGCTGGATACGCGCACCAGGCGGGAACGCATTTCCTTGGCGCCGGGAAATCCCTTCGTATAAACCAGGATTCGTGACCTCATATGGCGCATCGTGTGAAGTTCATCCCCATAATGGCGGGACTCCAGGGCCATCCGGGCATGCCGCAAAATCAGGGCCGCCTTTTCCTGCGGGTCTCTGGCCGGCGGCATGGCTCCGTGCAGCAGATAATACTTGGCGTCTCCGAAAATCCATGGGTTTTCCATGGCCGCACGGCCAATCATGACGCCGCTGACGGCCGTATTTTCTTTTACATAAGCTACGGCCTGCGGGTGGAAATATCCCCGTTCCCGATGACCGGCACGGACATGGCCCGCGCGCATTCGTCAATAATGTCCCAGTTGGCCGTTCCGGAATACTGCTGGGAGCGGGTGCGCCCGTGAATGGTGATCATGGAAATTCCCTCATTCTCCAGCAGGCGGCACGCGTCCATGGCGCACAGGCTCTGAAAATCCCAGCCAATACGTATTTTGGCCGTGACGGGGATTCTCTCTCCTACGGCTTTCACGACGCCTCCGGCAACGGAAGCCAGCAGGGGAAGATCTTTCAGGAGGGAGGAACCTCCATTTTTGCCAACCACCTTGGGAACCGGGCAGCCGAAGTTGATATCGATAAAATCCGGCTTCTCATGGTCCAGGATAATTCTGGCCGCCTCTCCCATGTGGTTCCCATCCGCTCCGAAGAGCTGGATGCCTATGGGGCGGTGGGCATTTTCTATCTTTGTGTACCTGCGGTTTCTCTCCCATGCCTGGAGAATTCCTTCCGCAGAGACGAATTCCGTTACCATTACATCCACTCCAAGCTCCTTGCAGATAGTGCGGAAAATGGGGTCCGTCACTCCAGCCATTGGAGCCAGGAACAGCGGGAAATCCGTTTTGAAGAACGGGAGGGGAGCGGGACGGTTGGAAAAAGTCATGATTCCTTAGGATGAGGCTAGCACGGGTTCCCGTCCCATTCAAGCATCTTGCCTGTTCTGGCGAAGAAGGGAAGGTGCAAGATGCCGGTGCTGTGCAAACATCGGAGCGTCGAAAATATGGCGCTCAATAAAGAGGTGCAGTAGTCCGCCCGGTTTTCCGGAGGAAATTGCAGGCGCGCTGGACAGTATCGTTTGTTTTCGGAAAGAAAAAACGGCTTCACTTTTTGAGTGAAGCCGTTTGGCAAAAGTTGAAAGATTGTCTTAATGGTTGCCGCAGCCGCAACCGCCGTCCTTATGGTCGTGGTCGCACTTGCCGTCGCAATCGCAATTTTCCTTGTCGCACTGGCCGCCGCAGGAGCAGGAGGACTGGGCGCTCATGGCGCGCTGGCGGGCTTCCTCTATTTCTTCAGGAGTGGGAGCGCGGCCAAGGTCAATGGACATGCCCAGATAATGATTGATGGTGTTCAGGAGTTCGTCAATGGTCTGGCGCGCTTCCAAAAAGCCGCGGGCCGCATCATTCTTGATGACGTTTTCACGCAGGGCGTCGAATTTGGAAATTTCCTCTTCGGTAGGAGGCATTCCGGCCAGGTGCTTGTTGCGCAGTTCTTCTCCGTAAGCGTTTACTTCTTCAAAAAGCTTGGTTGCTTCCGGATTTTGGAAAAAGAGACCTATTTTTGCCTTGGAGGCCACAACCTTGTCTTCCTTGGCGAGCAGATTGCAAAGGGCTTCCGTGGCGGAGCGCAGGTTGTCGTTGAGAACGGGGGTATTCATATGAGATTTATTTAATCATGCCTTTTCGTGCAGGGCAATCCGGTTGCGAGGCATGGCACGCATTTCCTTGCCGCAGGGTTGCTGTAGGCGGGAAATCCGGAAGTAAAAAGGCGTTCCGCTTGACGTGGAACGCCTTTTTATGGTGATCAACGTTTTTTAATGCGCCTTGCAGAATTCTTCAAAGCGGTCCAGAGCTTCCTTCAGAATGTCCAGCGTGGTGCAGTAGCTGATGCGGATGGCCTTGTCATTGCCGAAGGCGATGCCGGGGACGGCCGCGACCTTGTAGCGTTCCAGAAGCTTGTCGCACAGATTCAGGGAGGTGAGTCCCAGCCTGCTTGTGTCCACAAAGAAGTAGAAAGCGCCCTGCGGCTCCACAACACTGATATTCGGGATGGCGCTGAGGCGGGAGTAAACGTACTGGCGGCGCATGTCATATTCGTCGCGCATGTCGCTGATGAAGCTCTGGTCTCCCGTAAGGGCCTCAATGCCTCCATACTGGGCGAACGTGCAGACGTTGGAAGTGGTGTGGTCCTGAATCATCTGGATGGCCTTGGCAATGGCAGCCGGGGCTGCGGAATAGCCCAGGCGCCATCCGGTCATGGCGAATCCCTTGGAAAAGCCGTTGATGGTGATGGTCAGGTCGTACAGTTCCGGACTGAGGGAGGCGATGCTGACGTGCTTGGTGTCCCCGTATACGAGGTGTTCGTAAATTTCATCAGCTAGGATGAGGATATCTTCGCTCAGGGCCACTTCTCCCAGGGCGCGCAGTTCTTCTTCGGAATAAACGGACCCGGTCGGATTGTTCGGGGTAGTGAGGATGACCATCTTGGTGCGGGGGGTCATGGCTTCCTCAAATTGTTCGGCGGTAAGCTTCCATCCGTTTTCCGCCGTGGTTTCCACGATGACGGGGGGATGCCTCCGCACATGCGGACCATTTCCGGATAGCTGACCCAGTAAGGTGCGGGGATGATGACTTCATCCCCCTCGGACACGGTCGCCATGATGGCGTTGAAACAGGCGTGCTTGGCGCCGGCTCCCACGGTGATCTGGGTGAAATCGTATTCCAGGTTGTTTTCCCTCTTGAGCTTTTCTGCGATGGCCTGGCGGAGTGCGGGAAGACCGGCGGAAGGCGTATATTTGGTGGCTCCGTTGTTCAGGGCCGCGATGGCTGCCTGCTTGATGTTTTCCGGGGTGTCCATTTCAGGTTCACCGCCTGCCAAACCGTAAACTTCTTCACCGGAAGCTTTCATAGCCTTGGCCCGGTTGGTCACCTTGAGGGTCAGGGAAGGGGTCAATGCCGCAATGCTGGGGAAATCATGTCCATTGTTGTGGTGCAGTCGTAGATTTTGATGCCTTGGCGGAAAACAGGCTGTTCTCCGCATAGGCGGAAAAAAAACTTTACTCATTGAGCGCACCCCTGGCAAGGAGAATGCTTGCGGCGGCCATTCTTTTTTTTTTGCGGAGGGCGTTCCTCCCTCTATGGAAGGGATTTTTCCCGTCAGCGTTTCAGGGAATTTGGCGCGCACCGCTTCCAGCTCCGGCGTCTTCAGCAGGAAAGCCGCCGCCAGGTAGACGATGCCGGCGCAACCGCAGACCAGGGATATCCCCAGCACCCTGGCCGGGAAGGTCCAGTTCAGGAAGCCCTGGAGGAACCATGCCTTGCCTGCCCAGCACACGGCCCCCAGCAATATTCCCGCCGCCATGATCTTGACCAGTCCGGAAAGCAGCGTCCGTCCGTCTACGCCGCCCAGCTGGCGTCGCAGGTAAAAAGAAGTAAAAGAGAAAATTGAAGGTAGTGACCACGGAGGTGGTCAGTGCCAGCCACGCCGCGTTTTTATGCAGGATGTAGACGAAACAGTAGTTGAGGCCGATGCTGATAGCCAGAGCCACGGCGGCGGCAATCAGGGGAACCCAGCGTTTTTCAAGAGCCAGGAAGACGGGCTGCACCACCTTGGTCCCGGCATAGCCCAGCAGGCCCAGGGAATAGGCTCCCAGCACTTCCCCGTATAACGCACGGCCTCCTGGTTGAAGCGGCCCCACTGGTATACGGCGGAGACGAATTCCGTTCCCAGGATGGAGAGGAAGAGAAAAGCGGGTACCGCAAAGAATGCCACCAGCCGCAACCCCTTGGCGATGTGGACCGCCACCTCTTTTCTGCCGTCTCCCACCATCATGCGGGAAACAGCGGGCAGCACCACCATGCCCGTCGCGACTCCGAAGAGCCCCACGGGAAGCTGCCAGAGGCGGAACGCCGTGGTCAGGGCGGTGACGGAGCCTTTTTGTGAGATCCAGAGCGAACCCCGTATTGATGAAGATGGTGAACTGCGTCACGCCTGAAGCCAGCACGGAGGGAAGCATCAGCCCCCAGATTTTGCGCACGCGGGGATCGTCCCATTGGAAATTGGGTTTCCAGCGGAAGCCGGTTTTGCTGAGTTTGGGGAGCTGCACGGCAATCTGGGCCATGCCCCCGATGGTGACGCCGCAGGCAAAACCGTACAAAGCTTTGGGGCCGAAGGATGGATCAATGAAATATCCAATCAGCAGGCCAAGCAGGATGGAAGTAACATTGAAAGCGGCGGAGGCCAGCATGGGCAATCCGAAAACCCCCACCATGTTCAGTGCCCCCATGATGAGGGCGGACAGGGAGGCGAATCCGATGAAAGGCCACATGATGCGGCTCAGGTCCGTGGCGAACAATTGCTCCGTCAGAGAGTGATCTCCGCTGTAGAGGGCTTCCATGACGGGCCCTGCAAATAGAATCCCCAGCGTTACAATGGCGATCATCAGGGAGGAAAGCTGGGTAGCTACCTTGTTGGTCAGTTCCCACGCGGCCGCTTCTCCCTGCGCTTCCCGCGTTTTGGAGGCTACGCTGGTATAGGATTGGGAAAGAGCCCCTTCAGCAAACAGATCTCTTAACAGGTTGGGGATACGGAAAGCCGTGTAAAAGGCGTCCAGGGCTCCCGTAGCCCCGAACAGGGAGGTGTACACAATTTCCCTGGCCATGCCTGTCAGGCGGCAGGCGAAGATGGCGCCGGAGGCAACCAGGCTGTTCCGCATCAGGGACATGAAAGGGGGGAATTTACTTGAACAGCTGGCGGCAATACGGCTCCACCCGTTTCATTGCCGGATTGTCCTTGACAGCCTGGTCGCGATCATCCCGGCAGGGGAAAAGGTACAGGGCGTATCCCCCGTAGCCGCCTCCCAGATATTTTTTTTTTTGCGGGGCATTGGGAATATCCGGCAGGGGGCGCATTCCTTCGTCAAGCTGCACACTGTAATACAGGGCTACGCCTGCCGCCAGTGTATTGATGTTGCGTTCCAGAACTCCGGTGCGGGCAATGAGGGAGGATTGGGAGATGCGTACGTAGTCCCGTTGTTCATCCGCCATCTTTGGGGTATCGTGTTCTTCACCCGTATATAGAATGGCCATTCTTCCTTCCAGGAAGTCACCCGTGCCTTTGACATCCAGCACCGGAGAACTGCCGGAGCGCCATACGCACAACCCCGTTTCCGCAATGACGGCAGGATCCTGCCAACCGACGCCCAGAGCGAGTTCGGACGCGACCGGATCGCGCCCTTCCAGCATGGCCCACGCGCCGCTGCCTCCCAGCCCGGAGCGTTTTTCATACGGCCATTCGCAGAGGGAAACCATGGGGGTGATGGCGCAGTTGACCACATAGGAGCCTTTTCTGGCGTAGCGGGGCACGTCCAGCCATCCCCCGGCAAAGTCCACGCGAAGCGGTACGGCGGACGGAGCCTTGATGCGGTTCACCAGCATGGTGGTGGAGACGGGAGTGAATTTGGGGGGGCGTCTTGGGGAGCACCACGTAATTGGCTCCGACGCGGGCGCACAGCTCCTTCTTGATATCGCTGTAAAGGTCATCTTCCGTCACAGCCAGGATATCCGGTTTTTCCTGAAGAAACTCTTCTTCAAAATCCAGGCCCTTTTTCATGCCGGTACCCAGGATAACCTTGTCAACCATGCGCAGGCTTTCCAGCAGAACTTTTTTGTGTTCGTCCGGAATGGACGGCTTGCGCTGCTTGTGGTGCCACAGCACGGGTTCCGAAGCGAAAGAGACGATTAGATAGTCGCCCAGAGCGCGGGCTTCTTCAAAGAACTGGATATGGCCGGCGTGGACGATATCATAGCAGCCGGAGACGAAAACTTTTTTCATGCGTGTAATGATAGATAATTAGTCTGCAACAGTATGCCCCTATTGCCGTGCCGGATGCAAGAGCGAGATGAAAATGCGTTAAAAAACGGCGCGGACTACAGAAAGCCCGTGCCGTTTGGGGATAGGAAAAATCAACTTCTGCAAAAACGGTCAGGAAGCCATAGCCTCCTGGTAGCGGCGTTCCACATCGACCCAGTTGATGAGGCGGCAGAAGTCTTCAATATAGTCCGCCCGGAGGTTCTGGTGCTTCAGATAATAGGCGTGTTCCCAAACGTCACAGACGAGAATGGGGACAAGGCCGGGAATTTCCCAGATTCTGATGTTTTTCCGCCCCGCAGATTACCAGCGTCTTGCTGATGGGGTCCACTCCCAGAATACCCCAGCCGGAACCTTCCACTCCTTGGGAAGCCGCCTTGAATTCCTTCATCATGGCTTCCAGAGAACCGAATTTTTCCTTGATGGCATCTACCAGAGGACCTTGCGGCTCTTTTTTGGGATCAGGCGTCATGTTGGTCCAGTAAATGGTATGGAGAACATGGCCGGAAGCATTGAAGGACAAATTACGCACCCAGTTGGTGGTGGCGGAAGCGTCCAGTTTCCCGTCCGCAATTTCACGGAGCTTTTCAGCCGCGGCATTGGCGCCGGCGACATAGGCCGCATGATGCTTGTCGTGGTGGATGCGCACGGTCTTTTCATCCAGCATGGGTTCAAGCGCGTCGTAGGCGTACGGAAGGGGTGGCAGTACATATTTGCCGTCGGCATAGCCGATCGTGGAGGGATCTTGCTGTTTAGTCATCTTGTGCTGTGGTTGTATGGATGGCCCTGTTGCCCGGGCCTGGCTGATTGTTCCCAGCGCCGCCAATGAGGAAAGAGCAATAAAACGCCTTCTGTTCATGTCCGCGCCATGGGAATGCATAGGTGTTTGGACATGGGTTGTTTTGGAGTTGTTCAAAAAACAGGAACCTCGGGGTTCTATTTTTCTTCTTGTAGAGGCAGCTGGGAAAAAAAAGCTTTTCTACCTTCTGGCGGCTGCTGCCGGGCCCTGGGCTCCATAGGCGCTGACGCCCCTGACGGCGACAGATCCTGCATCCCCCAGGAAGGATTTGGGCAGGGTTACGCGGGTCTGGCTGCCCGGCAGAAGGATGCGCGTAGCCCACTGGCTGCCGTAGCGCGCCTGGACGGCCCATTTCCGGGAGGGATTGCCGGACGGCTGCCAGGAGAGGGTTACGGTGGAACCATTGTCCGCCACATAAAAATTCTGCGGTTGTCCGGGTGTGCCGGTTCCGCACCAGGGCATGGCGGGCGGAACGGCCATGGAGGGGTACAATCTGTTCAGGTATTTCTGGATGCCTCCGGCATTCCGCATGATGGATTTGATGCTCCAGAAGCATTGTCCGGGGGCGGTTCTCAAGGCTGCGGGAGTAGTTGACCTGCGCCGCTATTTCAGAGGCGGGGCGGCCCGGGTCTTCGCTGCCCATGATACGTGCCGTGGCAATGCCGGGCCACACCGGGCGTCTGGAGTTCTGGGCGGCCCACCATTGCATCAATGCGGGAAAGCTCTGCTTGGCCGGGCTGCAGCGCCAGTAAAGCTGGGGGCCAGGTAATCCACCCATCCGCGGGAAAGCCACTTGCGGGCGTCGCACGCCAGATGCTCGTAGGCGTCCACTCCCGCTTCAATGCCGCCGGGAACGCCCGGCCTCCAGATGCCGAACGGGCTGATGCCCACCCGCACCCAGGGTTTGGAAGATTTGACGGATTTGTACATGTCTTGCACGAAGTCGTCAATGTAGCCCCGGCGCTGGGAGGGGGATTTCCCGTCTCCAAAGCTGGCGGGAGACCAGGTGCGGCCGGGAGTGGGATAGGGGTAGAAATAGTCGTCGACGTCCATGATAACCTTCAGCGCGTGGTCGCGGGAGGCGGAGGCGCTGGGGTTCATCAGCAGCACGGAGCCGTTTCGCTTCATCAAATCAGGGCGTGTGAGGGAAATATGGTTGCGGCCTACGGCATGCTTGACGTTGGCCTTTGCCCGGAATGGGTTGAACCAGGCGTGCAGTTCAATGCCGCGGCGGTGAGCCTCCTGAATGGCGAAAGCCAGAGGATCATACCCAGGATTGACGCCCGGGCCGGAAAGCCATTGGCTCCACGGCTCCAGAGAAGAGCGGTACAGGGCGTCGGCATTCGTGCGCACTTGGAGAAACACGGCGTTCAGCTTCAACTGGGCGCAGGTATTCAGGATGTTCAGCAGCTCCGCGCGCTGGGCTGCTCCGGAGAGGCCGGAACGGGAGGGCCAGTCAATATTATGAACGGTGTATATCCATGCCGCGCGGAATTCCTGGGGGACAGCGGGAACGGATTCTCCGGAGATCTGCCACCCAAGAGACTGGGAAGCCAGGGCCAGCAGGGAGCAGGAGAAGGCATGGAACAGGGGAAGTCTGGTCATGACGGGGAATGGAGAAGGATGTTTCGGAACATTTAACGCCTATTCGGCGGATCTGTCCATGACGGATGCCGAAGGTTCCGTCATGGACAGGCGGCCTTCAGCTGGGCCGGGATGCTAGGCTGTTGATCAGGTGGGCGTTGAATCCGGCCCCGAAGCCGTTGTCTATGTTGACGACGGAAACACCGTTGGCGCAGGAATTCATCATGGCGAGCAGGGTGGTTACCCCTGCGGAAATTGGCCCCATAGCCCACGCTGGTAGGTACGGCTATCACAGGGGCCTTTACCAGGCCTGCCAGCACGCTGGGGAGAGCTCCTTCCATGCCCGCCACGGCCACCAGTGCAGTAGCTTGGCGGATAGAGTCCAGATGGGAAACCAGGCGGTGCAGGCCGGCCACGCCGCAGTCCCGGTACCGGACTACCCGGCTGCCCAGAAATTGGTCCCGCGTCAGGGCGGCCTCCTCCGCTACGTATTGGTCCGAGGTCCCCGCGCTGACGATGCCGACGAAGCCCGTCGTTCTCGGAACGGGATTCGGAGCAATGCGCATGAGATGGGCTTCCGGGTGCATGTCCGCCGTCGGAAAGGCGCGGTTCAGGTAATCCAGAGCTTCCTTCGCTCAGACGCGTAGCCAGAACATTTTGTCCGGCGGCAAGCAGGCTGCGGGCTATCTCTTCAATCTGGCCCGGCGTTTTCCCCGCGCCGTAAATGGACTTCAATGCGGGCAGGGGAGGATTATTCCCAGCCGGCGGATGTAAAGGCGGGCAGGATGGGAAACGCCAGTTTTTCGTCCAGGTGCCGGACGCCCAGGCGGCGGCACAACGCCGTGCTGTCCCGCACTTCCTCCTCCATCACATAGGGTCCCGTTCGCGCGGTCAGGGCCAGGCAGTGATCCGCTCCCAGGATACGGACGGCGGCGGCAAGCAACACGCTGCTGTCCAGCCCCCCGGACAAGGCGACGGCAAGGCGTTCCCTGGGGAGAAGGACGGCGCGAAGCCGTTCAAACGGAGTCTGTGGCGTCGTTGTCATGGGGAGGTATGGGAAAAAGCCCCATCAGCTGGCATTGTCCCAGCGGCAGCCCGGTTTTTCTCCGCCAGGATTCTGCAATCTTCAAATTCCGCTTTCCGGTAATGGGGACGTCCGTGCATGAAAGAAGTTTTTACATGAACCGTTCCATGGGGAGTGTGGACGGGGAGCTTTCCCGGCGCAGAATATGGCGGAGCATGCCATGCTGCCTGATGCCCGGCGTACTGCTGTGCCGGAAGAAGGCTTCCCGCACGCGGTCCGTCTGTTCCGGCAGGCACAGGGCGCAAACCTTGACTGCCAGACGGCCTTTCTTCATGCAGACGGACTCCTGCCAGGTATCCAGAGCGCCTGCCTCCATCAGCTTTTTCCGCCAGGTAGGCTGTCTGTTCCGGCGTCATATCGTCTATATTGGCGCACAGCTCCGTCAGCAGTTCCGGGGAAGTTTCCTCTTCTTCCGTTTCTACCAGCATCACCCGCAGAATATTCGGTATGGGAAGTCCCTGGCGGTGGCCGATCCCATAGCCGGTTGCGGTAATACGGCCTGCCAGCGGAGAGGGGACGGGCTGCGCCAGGGCGGCAATGTAGGCGGCTCCGGTGGGTGTAGTGGCCTCATGGGTGGTTCCATTCAAGGTGGCCCGGAAAATGTTTCGCCAGCAAAGCCGTTGCCGGCGCAGGAACGGGCATTGTTCCGTGCTGGCAGGTTACGGTACCGGACCCCAGCTCCACCGGTCCGGTGAAGACGGCGTCCACCCGGAGCATTTCCAGGCAGATGGCGGCTCCAGCGATATCGATGATGGAATCCACCGCGCCCACCTCATGGAAATGTACTTCTTCAGGAGTAGTGCCGTGTACGCGGGCTTCCGCCTCCGCCAGCAGGGTAAAAATAGAAAGGGCAGTCCGCTTGACGGTATTGGAAAGGGCGCTTGTCTCAATAAGTGTTCGTATATCCGCCATAGTCCGGTGATGGTGCGCATGGCTGCTGCCGGAATGCCCTTCTTCCTCCGTCAGCACGTCAATCCGTGTTCCCCGGATGCCGTGCTGCTGCGCCCGGCTGCATTCCAGCTTCCACTCCCCGTGCACATGCAATTTGGACAGTTCCCGTTTCAGGTTTTCCCCGGTCCGCTCCCAAATCAATCAGGGCGGCCAGATTCATATCTCCGCTGATGCCCGCGCTGCAATCATAGACCAAGGCTCTCATGATGACCCAGTGTAGAAGGAAAAACTCCTGGCTCAAGGTCAAAATGAGCCCTATCCCGGGAGGGACCCG
>VOFF01000275.1_pt1 | contig 48001 bp, 45 predicted proteins | sample 5384061 | NCBI WGS metagenome assembly VOFF01 (sample SAMN12384725, study PRJNA508395) | human gut metagenome | isolation source: healthy gut E | host: Homo sapiens | reverse complement strand
GTCAAGGCCGGCGACAAGTTCCTGGGCGACCTGGCCGGAGTGACCGATCCCGAGGCCAAACGCAAGATCATCGGCCGCGACTTCGTGGAGGTCTTCAATGCCGAGGCACAGCAGCTCGCCGACGTGAAGTGGCTGGCGCAGGGCACGATTTATCCCGACGTCGTCGAATCGGCATCGGTGAACGGCCCTGCGGCCAAGATCAAGTCGCACCACAACGTGGGCGGACTGCCCGAGCACATGCACCTGAAAGTCGTCGAACCGCTGCGCCTGCTCTTCAAGGACGAGGTGCGCCGCGTGGGCCGCTCGCTGGGTATCGGCGAGGAGCTGATCGGCCGCCACCCCTTCCCGGGGCCGGGGCTGGCGATCCGCAATTTCGAGACGGCCAACGGCCGCCGCACGAGCGTCTGCTCGGTGGGCGTGGTGGTCGTGCGGGGCGGCGAGGTCGTGGATACGTTTTACAGCCTGATTCGTCCGCGGCCCAATTTTTACAGCCGTTTCACGACGGCCATCCACGGCCTGAGGTACGAGGATACGGCCGATGCGCCCGATTTCGCGGAGGTGTGGCGGCAGGTCGCGCCCCGCATCGAGGGGCTTCCGCTCGTGGCGCACAACTCGCCTTTCGACGAGGGCTGTTTGCGCGCCGTCTTCGAGCCTGTACGGCATGCCCTATCCCGGTTACCGTTTCGTCTGCACGTGCCGGGCGGCGCGCCGCGTCTTCGGCCGCAGCCTGCCCGACCACCGGTTGCACACCGTCTCGGCCGCCTGCGGCTTCGACCTTGCGCACCATCATCACGCGCTGGCCGATGCCGAGGCCTGCGCCCGGATCGCGCTGAAGATCCTCTGACCGGAGCGATCATTGCGGAACGACGGGAAAACGGCCCCGCCGGACTTGTCCTGCGTTACAGGCCGAGTTCGAGCTGGAAGCGGATTTCCCAGCGGTTGTAGTCCGCTGCGGAACGGCTGCGGTGGTTGTAGGAGGCGTCTGCCTGCACCTTGAGACTGTGTCCGATGATATAGCGGGTCACGGCCACCGAGGTCTGGTTCCAGCGTTCGTATCCGGCGTAGGGGCGGACCTCCGCGTCGGGAAAGAGCGTCGAGTTGCGCAGCGCGACCTCCCATTTGCTGCCGAACAGGTAGCTGGTTTGCACGTTGAGGCCGCAGCCGTCGTAGATGAAGGCGTTGCGGTCCGTATCGAAGAGCGGGTCGCCGCTCGTGCGGCCCATGAAATCGGTGTAGAAGGCGAATCCGCGGTATTTGAGGATGAAATCCACGAAGTAGGAACCGATGTTCCGTGTGGCGCCGTCGGGCATCAGGGCGCCGCGCTGGCCAGAGAGGCGTGCGGCCTTGTGGTTGTAGGAGTAGGCTCCGGCCAGCAGGATGCGCACCCGCTCCTCGTGGTCGAAATCGCCCTCCAGCAGGTCGCCCTTCGCTCCGAAGCGTCCCAGCGGGTACAGCTCCACGCGCCCCGTGTAGGCCAGGCCGCCGCCCGACGAGGAACCCCAGTTGCGTCCTTCACCCAGCGTGACGGAGGCTTTGGCCGAGAGGTTGAATCCTTCGCCCCGGAGCGGGTTGTATTCGCCGAAGAGACCGAAGTCGCGGTCGAGGTTGAATTCGCTGTTCACGATGCTGCGATCGACGAACTGAAGGGCGCTCGACGAATTGATGCGCGCGCGGTTGGCCTTGATCTTCGTCTGTCCGAATCCGATGTTCCATGCGGCGTTGGGCACGTAGTAGACGATGGCGTCGCGCACGATGTTCGTCGAACCGTTCGGGAGCGTCTCGGCGTCGTAGCCGGTGAATCCCAACTGCACGGAGTAAACCAGTTTCGGGGAGTAGATGTAGCCGTCGAACCGCAGGCGCAGCCGCTTGACGCGGGCGTCGGTTTTCGTCAGCGTGAAGTCTTCGTCGAACGAGAGCGCCAGAAGATTCTGCATTCTGAAACGCATCGTCAGCTCGAACCAGTCGTTTTTCGGCCGGAACGTGATGCCCCTGCCCACCTCGAGGTTGGGCATGTTGCGGAGCCGTTCGAGCAGCCCGGCGTCCGTCGCGGCGTCCGTGCGGAGCGAATCGGCCGTGCCGAATGCGGTACGCCGCAGCAGGGAGGGCTTCCTGAGCCGGGCTTTCGGCAGGGTGGTTTCCTGCGCCGCGGCGAATGGAGAGGCCGCGAGGAGAAGGAGCGTGGCGAGTCTTTTCATCTTGTTCTGTCTGTCGGTTCGTGTGTCGTTCGGGCCGTGTCCGGATCCGGGCCGGGAACAAAGATACGAAAAAGCCCGGATCGGCGCCGCAAGTTCCGAACCGAATCTGAAAGGATTCTGAAATGTGCCTTCCGGGCATCGGATTCGCGCGCTTTGCGCGGGCTGGGCCGGACAATAAATTCCGTTTCGGACCGTTCTGTTATAATAAAGACAGTTTATACGGTTTGCGCCGGCAGTCGGACGTGTTCCGCGGCGGTGTGGAACCGGATAGGCCGAATAAAACACATATCGTTATGAGTACAGTAAAATTCAAGGGTTCGCCGGTGAACCTTGCCGGCGAATTCATCCGCGAGGGTGTCGCCGCCCCCGACTTCGAACTGGTCAAGACCGACCTCACACCGCTCCGCCTCTCCGATCTGAAGGGACGCCGCGTGGTGCTCAATATTTTCCCGAGCCTCGATACGGGCGTCTGCGCCGCTTCGGTGCGGCGGTTCAACAAACTGGCCGCCTCGCTGCCCGATACGGTCGTCGTGGCCGTGTCGAAGGACCTGCCGTTCGCCCATGCCCGTTTCTGCACGACCGAGGGAATCGAGAACGTCGTTCCGGCGTCGGACTTCCGCGCCTCGGGATTCGACGCGGCCTACGGCGTCGCGATGGCCGACGGTCCGCTGAAGGGGCTGCTGGCGCGCGCCGTGGTGGTGATCGACCGCGAGGGAAAGGTGGTCTATGCGCAACTGGTTCCGGAGATTACCGAGGAGCCGACTACGACGGAGCGGCGGAGGCCGTCCGGACGCACTGATTCGCGGTCGGAGCCGAGGTCTCCGGGACTGCGGATGTTCCGCGAGGAGAAGCGACGGTCCGAACCGTCGCTTCTCCTTTTTTTGCGTCCGGCGGTCTTCGGCGCCGAAAACGGGAAATATTTTTTGGAAACGGCGGCAAATTCGTATCTTTGGATTCTCATTATCGAACCTACTATGAAGAAGACCTTACTTGCATTGGCATTGGGAACGTTGTTCCTCGACGCTTCGGCCCAGGAACTGACCGGAGCGGACCTGAAAGAGATCGCCTCCTCCTTCGTGAAGGACGGCCCCACCACGGCGTTGCAGAATGCGCTGACGGCGGAGGCGAACCTGCGGAAGCTGGCCCTGAACCGCAACCTGCAGGGGAAGATCGACCATTATTTCAAATACCGGGTCGAGGTGAAGGGCATCACCGACCAGAAACAGTCCGGGCGGTGCTGGATGTTCACCTCGATGAACGTGCTGCGTCCGTCGGTCATGGAGCGGTTCGGCCTTTCGGAGTTCGATTTCTCGCACAACTACAACTACTTCTGGGACATGTTCGAGAAGAGCAATCTCTTCCTCGAGAACGCCGTTGCGACGGCCGACCGGCCGATGACCGACCGCGACGTGGAGTTTTTCTTCAAGACGCCGGTGGGCGACGGCGGCGTGTGGAACCTCTTCTACAACGTGGCCGAAAAGTACGGCGTCGTGCCGCGCGAGGTGATGCCCGAAACGGCCCATTCGAACAATACGACCTACCTAAGGTCGGTGCTCAACGAGCGGCTGCGGGCCGGCGGGTATGAACTGCGCGGTCTGGCAGCCTCCGGAGCGGACCGGGCGAAGATCGCCGCGGCGAAGATCGCCGTGCTGAAGGAGGTTTACCGCGTGCTGGCGCTCTGCCTGGGCGAGCCGCCCGCCGGGTTCGAATGGCGTTACGAGACGCGTGACGGCGAAGTGAAGACGCTGCGCACCACGCCGCTGGAGTTCTACCGCAGCATCGTTCCCGCGGACTATGCCCCCGATTCCTACATTATGATTATGAACGACCCGACGCGCGAATATTACAAGGTGTACGAGATCCGGAACTACCGCAACACCTACGAAGGCGTGAACTGGGTCTATCTGAACCTGCCCAACGAGGCGATCAAGCGTGCCGCGATCGCCTCGATCAAGGCCGGCGAGGCGATGTACGCCTCCTGCGACGTGGCGGACTACGATCCGGTTTCTGGCGTCTGCGATCCCGCGATGTACGACTACGGGTCGATGTTCGGCATCGACCTTGCGATGGACAAGAAGGCGCGCATCCTCACGCGGCAGAGCGGTTCGGCGCACGCCATGGCGCTGATCGCCGTGGATACCGACGACAACGACGTGCCCCTGAAGTGGCAGTTCGAGAACAGTTGGGGCCCCTCGGCCGGGCACGAAGGGTATATGACCTTCACGGACGAGTGGTTCGACGAATACATGTTCCGCATCGTCATCAACCGGAAATACCTCGATGCGAAATCGCTCGAAGCGGCCGGTACGAAGCCCGAGCAGCTTCCCGCGTGGGACTACATGTTCTGATCCGCGGCCGGAGAGCCGTTACGGACCCGCCTTCCCGTCTTCCGGAAGGCGGGTCCTCCGTTCCCGGAGCGTTCCGGCCCCTGCGCTTCTCGGACGCGACGGCCGGTCCGGGAACGCTTCGCGGGGAGGATGCCGCGTGCGTCGCCGTTCCGCCGTTACGAACCGGAGCGACCGGAAACGAGGCGAAAACGCTCGGTCTGACCGTGGCGGCGGATTGTCCGGATATTCGAGATTCATTCTCAAAACGGAAGGGACCGTTTTCGGTCCCTTCCTCCTGCAATGAGTCGCGTCACTGCCCCTCCTTTGTCAAGGAGGGCTCTTTATCGTTTGCAGGGTGCGGAGAGCTGTCGGACGGAAAACGTCTGCATCCGGCGGAAAGCACGGGAAATTCAATTCGCGGAAAAGCGTCGAGTCCGACGGTACACGGCAGGTATGAATATTTCGAGACCGCAGGTACGTCGGAAAAGAGAAATGATCGCAGAAAAACACTACCGCAGCCGACGGCGTGCGTAGAGAGAGAAATCCGATATCTATTCATAACTCCGGCATTTATTTTGAGTCGTACGTTTTCAAAATAGGTGCGCGGCACTTTCACAATTAGCAGAGACCGATCAACTAAATGCAATAACCACTTTGGTCAAGGGCCGCGCACTATGTGCACGCACCTCGACTGTTTATCAATGGCTATTACGATATTCAGCGGTCTCTGCTAAGATAAACAGTCTGGACTGCGTATCTTTCGTCTCTCAAAAAATAGGAATTTTTAGGCATCGGTACAAATAATTTGCAAGAAAAATATTTATATGAAGAGTGACTGTCTGAAATAAGGTCGGATTGCCCTTTGTCCGATAAGGCGTTGGGTTCGCTGGTCCCACGACTGCGGAGGGAATCCGACCATGCTGACTGGGAACCGAACGGAATTTCCGCTGATGGTGATACGCCTCATGATGTGTACACCGCCGTTTGTCCGGGGGAGATCCTTTTCGGGTAGGAGAAAATTTCGAAAGAGCTTTTCAAGACGGCGACATTTTTGGTCTGGTCGATGCTCCCATGACGAAGAACCGGCCTTTCAGGAAATCCCGTTCGGAGTGTTTCAGCAGGTCCTGTGCCGGGTCGGAAACATGGACCCGCCATACGGACGATGAAATGCCGCCGGTACCAATGCGCGATGCGCGGCAGCGGCACGACCTTGCGCAGTCGCAGCCTCGCGAGCTTCGCAGAGGCCGTCCGCAGGCCGATGCTTTCGGCCGCGTCGCGGATACCCGACTGCACATTACGTAAAGCGATCTTCGTGTATTTGCACGCTTGTCTGTTTCCACACGCTCCTTACCCGTCGCTTGACATGCTTTTCCGGCACGGGCTTCGGCCGGACAACCTGCTTCAAGTGTGGTCGGGGACGGACCGTAACAAACCGAACCGATTGTATCGGCGCGCAACCTGCACAATTTAGGCCGGGGGCGTATTGCGATAACGAGAACCGACGGTCGTCATGTGCGTTATCGTGGTAAAATCCGTATCACCCTTCACCATCTTTGACGTTTGATTGGCAAGATGGGCGATCGCTTCTTTTTCAATTGAAGTTTTTTCATTGCGGTTGTTTTTGAGTTAGCGTTATCCCTACTTTTGAAGATTTTCGGGTTCCTCTTTTGAATTATTGTATCATGTGCGATGCCGAGGTATTGCGGATGAAAATCAGGTAGTCGAACATGTCGGAAATCTGCGTATTATAGAATATCTCAGGAGTTGCTCCGACTTCTCTGAATTCCAGATTGCCGAGCCATTGCAGGCAGGAGGAGTCCTCTTCGCGCATTTTTTTCAAGTCCAGAATAAACAGCGGTTCGTCCAGTTGTCCGAGCACGTATTCGAGTGTGCCGGGATGCGCTTTGGGAAGTTCAAAGGATTGCAGTCCGTTTTTCCAGGCCGTGTATGAACCTTCGTATCCGACGAATCCGAAGGTTCGGTAATCGTCGCCGATACTTTTTTTTGAGAAAGCCTCCCATCGAACGATGCAATATATCTACTTGCTTCAAACAATTGATATGCGCATTGTGCGCCCAAACTACGGCTTTAGACCCCGGATTGTTCTGCAATATCCACAACAGATTGTCGGCCATGCCGCGGTCACGCCAGTCGGGATCTTCTTTCTGGCTCAGGAACTGATGCAATAAATCGATATTCTGTAAGGCCCAGACTCTCTGCATCGGTGGCCGGTTTTTCGCCTCTATCCGTGTCTTCAGTTCTTCGAGGTCGGAGTCTATGTCTTCAGCCAGTTCTCCATCGATCCGGAACGGACGGGGGTAAATGCGATGCAGCTTATCCTTGATTTGCTTCACAAGGTTTTTATCGGACGGATTTTTCTCGAAAATGGTCTGCAACTGGAGTATCGGGCCATTGTAGTTTTGCATGTCCACTCCCGTAAACGTAATTCGGGGTTCGGATGCGTTGAATGCTTTCATCCATTCGATCATGTTCAGCATTTCATAGGTTCTCCACGGCCACATGTATATTCCGATTAACAATCGTATCGGGTTGTCAATGCCTCCGACGGTATAGTTGTTCAACTGATAGCATTCGGGCATGTTGGCTTCCAGCGCGAAAATATCGAATCCGCAGTTTTCTGCCAGATAGCGGATGATCCGGTCCTTCATTTTGAACACTTCGCTCGTTCCGTGCGTATTCTCTCCGAGCCCGACCGCCCTGCATTCTCCGACCAGTTGTCGGAGAATGTCGAGGTCCTGCGTGTCCCCGCCGTCCGGTTCGCAGGTCCGCAGCGGATAGACGTATCGGCGCAGCTCTTTTTTCTCCCTGTCGGATAATTCCGTTTTCGGAGCCGGAATTGCTTTGTCTTCGTATCTTACGCCGTCGATTCTGAGTTCGATATTGTCGAACCACGCAGTACCCTTGCCGGTAACGAAGCCGGCAATCAGGACATAAGGGACATCCTTGTCGATCGTCTGCCGAACGGTATGGCGTGTCCACTCGGACATGCCGCGAACCCCTCCGACCGTATCTATCCGCCCGAAAAGATCGGGGTCGTACTTCTCTGGATTATAGGGGAATATGCCATATCCGGCACACACGTTCACGCTGTCCTTCGTCTTGACCCATCCGCTGATTTCGAGTTCTTTACCTGCGACTAATTCGCCCGGCAGAATATTCTGGAACCCGCCCCAGACGGTCATGGTCGGCCCTTCTTGCCATCGGGCACGGAGGCTTGCCTCTCCATGCTGTTTCACTTGCTTGTCAAGCGAGAGAACGTACCCTGTAGCCGAAGAATTTCGGAATATCCATTGCGTCGGCACGGAGTCGTTCTTGGCATACTCGAAATCGAGGTTGTACTCCGTCGAATAAATCGGCGGCCGGGTGCAACCGGCACAGAAAAGCAATACCGACACGAAACTTATCTTCAAATATGATTTGTTCATGACAAGAAAATGTACTTAATACTTGAAATTATAACAAGCCTTTTCGGCTCTAATTATGTTCCTCAATACGACTCTTGGGGAACGAGATCGGACGGTTCGGGTTGCTATGCGGTGGTTTGACAGGCTGCTTCGCGTGATCCCCGGCCGGAAACGGGACTCAGAGTATCCGTACTTTCCTCGACTTTTCCGCCTTTTCCACCTTTTTCCACCTTTAACCATAGCAGATGCGTCATTCCTGAGATTGAGAATGCTCTCTTTTTTTACCTGAAGTTTTTTCATAGGATTGGCAGTTTTCATTCCATAGACGATAATCCGATTTCAAAATAGAGAAATGTTATATGGAATAATCGTGTTAATTATAAATCGTATTTCGGGGTAATGCCTGTGTGACGGGTCGTTTGAAATTATTTGTAAATATATGAAATAAAAACAGGATGTACTGATTGTTTCTTCGCGAAATATGCCTTATATGGACTGCTATGGATTGAGCGGATATCTATTATAGGTATTCCGCATGAATTCTCTGGCCGGTCGCAGACAGGTCTCGTAACGGACGACGGTTCCGGGAGCGGAATTTGCTCCGGATGAGGCCTTGCGTTTCTCTCCATTCCGTCCGATTCCCTATCGCGCCGAATCCGTAAGACGTTGGCAGAAATGGCATCGGGATAGAGGTTCGAATTTATGCTCGTGGCTTTATGTATAAAGCCCTCGCAAATTGCATATTTGCAGGGCTTTATATTGTTATTCGGTGTGACTTGGCGGAGAGAACGAGATTCGAACTCGTGGTACGGGTTGCCCCGTACGTCGGTTTAGCAAACCGGTGGTTTCAGCCACTCACCCATCTCTCCGGGCACGCTTCCGGGAAGAGGTTTTCTCCCGAAAGGGTGTGCAAATATAGAATCTTTTTGGGGAACTACAAAGAATTGCGGACAAAATTTCCGGTTTCCCGACTTTCTCCGGCTCCGGAAGGGGCGGAACGAGCCGGCCGGACCCGGATTTTTTTCCGGCGGAATCGGGGTTCCGGCCGCAGATTTGCTTCGCGGCATTATGATTTTGCAATTTGATTTCGTACCTTTGTCCGATGTTTGGCATGTAATGGCAACGAACGAAAAGGAGCTTCTCGAAGGCATTCGGGAGCAGGAATATAAATACGGATTTACGTCGGACATCGAGACCGAGACCATCGGCAAGGGATTGTCCGAAGAGGTCGTGCGCCTGATTTCGGCCAAGAAGGGCGAACCGGAGTGGATGACCGAGCGCCGTGTGGCGGCCTACCGCCACTGGCTGACGCTGGAGCCTCCGACGTGGGCGCACCTGACGATTCCGGAGATCGACTTCCAGGACATCATCTATTATGCGGCCCCCAAGCCCCGGAAGAAGCTCGGGTCGATGGACGAGGTCGATCCCGAACTGCGGCGCACGTTCGACAAGCTGGGCATTCCGCTCGAGGAGCAGATGGCCCTTTCGGGCGTGGCGGTCGATGCCGTGATGGACTCCGTTTCGGTGAAGACCACCTTCAAGGAGACATTGGCCGAGAAAGGCATCGTCTTCTGCTCGATTTCCGAGGCGCTGCGCGACTGCCCCGAGCTGGTGCGGAAGTACCTGGGGAGCGTGGTTCCCGCGACCGACAATTTTTATGCGGCGCTCAATGCGGCGGTCTTCTCCGACGGGTCGTTCTGCTACATCCCGAAGGGCGTGCGCTGCCCGATGGAGCTTTCGACCTATTTCCGCATCAACGCCGCCGGTACGGGACAGTTCGAGCGGACGCTCATCGTGGCCGACGAAGGTTCCTACGTGAGCTATCTGGAGGGATGCACCGCGCCGCAGCGCGACGAGAACCAGTTGCACGCGGCCGTGGTCGAGATCGTCGTCGAACGCGACGCCGAGGTGAAGTATTCGACCGTGCAGAACTGGTATCCGGGCGACCGCGAGGGGCGCGGCGGCATCTACAACTTCGTCACCAAGCGCGGCATTTGCCGCGAGAACGCGCGCCTGTCGTGGACGCAGGTCGAGACCGGCTCGGCCATCACGTGGAAGTACCCGAGCTGCATCCTCGCGGGCGACAACTCCGTGGGCGAGTTCTACTCGGTGGCCATGACCAATAACTTCCAGCAGGCCGACACGGGTACGAAGATGATCCACGTCGGCCGCAACACGCGCAGCCGCATCGTCTCGAAAGGCATCTCGGCGGGCCGCAGCGAGAACTCCTACCGGGGGCTGGTCCGCATGGCCAAGGACGCGGAGAACGCCCGCAACTACTCGCAGTGCGATTCGCTGCTGATCGGCGACCGCTGCGGGGCGCACACCTTTCCCGTGATCGACAGCCGCAATGCGTCGGCCGTCGTGGAGCACGAGGCCACGACCTCGAAGATTTCCGACGACCAGCTCTTCTACTGCCGGCAGCGGGGGATTTCGACCGAAGATGCCGTGGGACTGATCGTGAACGGCTACGCCCGCGAGGTGCTGGCCAAACTGCCTATGGAGTTCGCCGTGGAGGCGCAGAAGCTCCTGGCGATCAGTCTCGAAGGGTCGGTCGGATAATGGCGGGGAACGGAGTATGAAGGTCGTGGTGATAAACGGCAGTCCCCGGCGCGGGGGAGTGGTTTCGCAGATGCTCGGCCATGTGGTCGCCGCTCTGCCGCAGGATTGCACGGTCGAGAGTCTGACGGTCTGCGATCTGCGGGTCCGGCCCTGCACGGGCTGCATGCGGTGCCGGTCGCTGGGCCGCTGCGTGCTTCCGGAGGACGACGCCCACCGTGTCGCCGGGATGATCCGTGCGTGCGATGCGCTCGTCGTGGGTTCGCCCTGCTATTGGGGCAACATGAGCGGCGAGCTGAAGGTGCTGTTCGACCGGATGGTCTATGCGCTGATGGGCGAGCGGGAGAACGGTCTGCCGGTAGCGCTGCACAAGGGCAAGCGGGCCGTGCTGGTATCCGCGTGCAACACGGTCTGGCCGTTCAGCGTCTGGTTCCGCCAGACGGGCGGCGTGTTCCGTTCGCTGCGCGAGATTCTGCGCTGGAGCGGGTTCCGCGTCGTGGGGACCTTCGGCAAGGGCGGATGCCGCAAACACGGGGAGCTGACTCCCCGGGAGATTGGAAAATGTGAAAAACTGGCAAAGAGAATATGTTAAGCGTAAAAAATCTGCACGCCTCGGTCGATGGCAAGGAGATTCTCCGGGGTATCGACCTGGAGGTGAAGGCCGGCGAGGTGCACGCCATCATGGGGCCGAACGGCTCGGGCAAATCGACGCTCGCGTCGGTGCTCGCGGGTAACGAGAAGTTCACCGTCACCGAAGGTTCGGCGACCTTCATGGGGCGCGACCTGCTGGATATGTCCATAGAGGACCGGGCGCGTCTGGGGCTTTTCCTGGGTTTCCAGTATCCGGTGGAGATTCCGGGCGTCACGATGGCCGGCTTCATGAAGCTGGCCGTCAATGAGCAGCGCCGTTTCCGCGGCGAGGAGCCGCTTTCGGCCGCCGAGTTCCTGCGCCTGATGCGCGAGAAGAGCGCCGTCGTGGAGCTGCCCTCGAAACTGACGTCGCGCGCCGTGAACGAGGGCTTCTCGGGCGGCGAGAAGAAGAAGAACGAGATATTCCAGATGGCGATGCTCGCGCCAAAGCTGGCGATTCTGGACGAAACCGATTCGGGCCTCGACATCGACGCCCTGCGCATCGTCGCCACGGGCGTCACGAAACTCCACACGGCGGAGAACGCCACGGTGGTCATCACGCACTACCAGCGGCTGCTCGATTACATCGTCCCCGACGTGGTGCATGTCCTCTACCGGGGCCGCATCATCCATTCGGGCGACAAGTCGCTGGCGCTCCGGCTCGAAAAGGAGGGGTACGACTGGCTCATCAACGAATACGACCGGTGATGGAGGCTCTTCGCGACATACTCCGCACGTTCCGTCCGGTCGGCGGCGAAACGCTCCGCGTCGCCGGGACCGGGGCGGAACCTCGCGGCGGTCGATCCCCGCGCGCTGCGCGTCGAGGCGGAGGCCGGCTCGTCGGCACACCTCGTCGTGCTTCATACGAAGGCCGACGCCGCCTCGCTGACCGTCGCACTCGGCGAGGGGGCGCAGTTGGAGCTGACGCACCTCTTCGCGGCCGAGGCTTTCGCCGAAGTCTCCGTCAGACAGTCCGCACGCAGCCGCTGCCGCGTGACGACGGTGCAGCTCACCGGCGCCAACGCCTCCTACCGCATCGACCTCGACGGTGCGGAGGCCGAAAACTCGCTCGGCGGGGCCTTCCTGGCTGCGGACGGGGAGCATTGCGTCGTGACGCTGCACACGGCGCACAACGTTCCCGACTGCCGCAGCGATTCGGCGGTGAAGGGCGTCGCCGGCGGCCGGGCCGTGGGCGAGTTCCGCGGACTGGTCTATGTGGCTCCCGGCGCCCAGCGCACCGATGCGCGGCAGCAGAGCCGCAACATCCTGCTGAGCCGCGAGGCCCGCATCACGACGCAGCCCCAGTTGGAGATCTATGCCGACGATGTGAAGTGTTCGCACGGCGCGACGGTGGGGCAGATGGACGCCGAGGCGATTCTCTACATGCGCCAGCGCGGGCTGAGCGAGGCGGACGCCCGCCGGTTGCAGATCGAGGGCTTCGTGGGCGACGTCGTGCGCCGGTGCGGCGTCGAGCCGCTCTGCGAGGCCGTGATGGAGATGGTTTCCGCCAAAATGGAACGGTTGTAGATATGTTCGACGTCGAAAAAATACGCGGGGAGTTTCCGATTCTCTCCCGCAGGGTCTATGGGAAGCCGCTCGTTTACCTCGACAGCGGGGCGACGGCGCAGAAGCCCCGCTGCGTGATCGAGCAGGTCGATGCCCTCTACCGGGGAATGAACGCCAATATCCATCGCGGCGTGCACCTTCTCTCGGAGGAGGCCACCGAACGCTACGAAGCCGCCCGGAGCCGGATCGCCGCTTTCATCGGTGCTGCCGAACGCGAGGAGGTCGTCTTCACGGCCGGGGCCACGGCGTCGCTCAACACGGTCGCCTATGCCTGGGGCGAACGCTTCGTGCAGGCGGGCGACAACATCGTGGTCAGCGAGATGGAGCACCACTCGAACATCGTGCCGTGGCAGTTGCTGGCCCAGCGCAAAGGGAGCCGAGATACGCATGCTGCCCTTCGACGACGACGGCCGTCTGCGGACGGAGTGTCTGCCGTCGCTCGTGGACGCCCGCACGCGGGCGGTCGCCGTCACGCAGGCGTCCAATACGCTCGGTACGCGGCCCGACCTGCGGCCCGTGGTCGAGGCGGCGCACGCTGTCGGTGCGGTGGTCGCGGTCGATGGCTGTCAGGGTATCGTGCACGGCGGGGCGAATGTCCGGGAGATGGGGTGCGACTTCTACGCCTTCTCGGGCCACAAGCTCTACGGTCCGACGGGAATCGGCGTGCTGTACGGCCGCCGGGAGCTGCTCTAGGCGATGCCGCCCTTTCTGGGCGGCGGCGACATGGTCGATCGCGTGACCTTCGCGGGGACGACCTTCGCCCCCGTGCCGCTCAAGTTCGAGGCCGGCACGGCCAACTTCGTGGGGGCCATCGCGCTGGGGCGCGCCGTGGAGTTCCTGCAGGAATTCGATCCGGCGGAGATCGAGGCGCACGAAACGGCGCTGCTGCGCCGCGCCACGGAACGCCTCTCGGCCATCGACGGGCTCCGGATTTACGGGACGACAGAAGACAAGTGCGCGATCGTCTCGTTCAACGTCGAGGGGGTGCATCCCTACGATATGGGCATGATCCTCGACAAGCTGGGGATCGCCGTCCGCACGGGGCAGCACTGCGCCGAGCCGGTGATGGACCATTACGCGACGACGGGCATGTGCCGCGCTTCGTTCGCCCTCTACAACACGCTCGGCGAGGCCGATGCGCTCGCCGACGGCGTGGCGCGCGCCGTGCGTATGCTGCGCTGAGAAACGATTGTTTGAAACCGACATAAAGTGACGTTATGTTTATCGTGCTCGAAGGTCTGGACGGTGCGGGTAAATCGACCCAGATCCGCCTGCTGCGCCGGCTGCTCTCGGAGCGGGGCGTGGAGAGCGAATACATCCATTTTCCGCGTTTCGACGCTCCGGTTTACGGCGAGCTGATCGCCCGCTTCCTGCGCGGCGGGTTCGGCGGCGTGAACGAGGTCGATCCCTATCTGGTGGCGCTGCTCTTCGCCGGCGACCGGGCCGATGCCGGACCGCAGATCCGGCGGTGGATCGCCGCGGGCAAGGCCGTCGTGCTGGACCGCTTCGTCTATTCGAACGTGGGGTTCCAGTGCGCCAAACTGCCTGCCGGAGAGGAGCGCGACCGGCTGATGCGCTGGATTCTCGACCTGGAGTTCGTCCATAACGGCCTGCCGCGCCCCGACCTGTCGCTGTTCCTCGACGTGCCCTTCTCGTTCACCGAGCGGAAGCTCTCCGGAATCCGCGAGGGCGACGACCGCGACTACCTGCAGGGCGGGCGCGACATCCACGAGGACGCCCTCGACCTCCAGCGGCGCGTGCGCGAGGTCTATCTCGAGGCCGCTGCGTCCGACCCGCGGCTGCGGGTGGTCGATTGCAGCGACGCCGCAGGGGGCATGGAGACGCCCGAAGGCATCTTTTCGAAAATCCGCGACGCGCTCGCCCCGATTCTTACGACGCGATGAGAACGAGCCGAACATTCAAGCTGCTGGCCAACGTCTGCCGGTTGATCCTGGCCTGTACGTTCATCCTTTCGGGTTTTACGAAGGTGATCGACCCGTGGGGCACGGCGCTCAAGGTGAACGAGTACCTGTCGATCTACGGCATGGAGGCGCTCGAACCGGCCTCGATGACCTTTTCGATCTGGCTATGCGGCGCCGAGCTGATGATGGGCTGCATGCTGCTCTTCAAGGTCCGCATCCGTCTGATTTCGATTTTCGCCTTGGCGTCGATGCTCTTCTTCACGCTTCTCACGCTGCTGAGCGCCACGGTGATTCCCGTCGAGGACTGCGGCTGTTTCGGCGAAGCGCTGAAACTCTCGCCGTGGGAGACTTTCGTGAAAAACGTCGTGCTGCTGCCGATGGCCTTCGTGGTGTGGTGGCGTTACCGTCCCGACCGGATATTCGCCTTCAAACCGGTGGAGATCGTGCTCACGTGCACCTTTTTCTGCCTCTCCATGTACCTGGGGTACTATTGCTATGTCCACCTGCCGCTGATCGACTTCCTGCCCTACAAGGTGGGGGTGAACATCGCCGGGGCGATGCGCGCCCCCGTGCCCGATGCGGGCGAGACGGAGACGGTGCTCGTTTACCGGAACCGCCTTACGGGCGAGGAGCGCGAATTTTCGCTCGACGAGACCGAATGGCAGGACGCCGAGACGTGGGAGTGGGTCGATACCCGTACGACAGGCGAGGCTCCTGCGGTTACGCCGCTCATCGGTGAATTCGCCCTGCGCGACGCCGGGGGCGATGCCACGGAGGAGGTGCTGTCCACACCGGGACGACTCTACATGCTCTGTGTCACGTCGTTCGACGCGTTGCCGCGCGGTTGCGCACGCCGCATGGCACGGCTCGTGGAGCGCGCTGCCGCCGAAGGTGCGCACGTCGTCTGCCTCACGCCCCAGCCGCTCTACGACGAGCCGTGGCACGACTTCGGCACGGGCAGGGTGCGCTGCTACAACATCGACGCTTCGACCATGAAGACGATGCTCCGCGCCCGGAACGGGCTGGTCGTGCTCGACGACGGCACTATCTCCGACAAACGCAACTGCCGCGACATCCGTCCGTAGTCCGCATGGCGCCGGCGCCGTGACGCCTCTCCGGCCGGATCTCTGCCGGGGGCGGATCGCCCGGCGTCCCTGCCGGTTCGGTATTTGCCTGCGTCCGTCCGGCGCCGGACGCGGCGGTTCCGTGCATGGCGGGCACGGTACGGCGGCCCGTTCGTATCACGCCGCCGCATGATGCGTGGGAGCGTTCGCCGGCCGTTTCTGCGGCCGTGCGGGGGAGGGTGCGAAGTATGCGGATAAATTTGGCTTTGCGCGCCGGATGTATTATCTTTGCGAAGTTCGGAGGGAGGATCCGGTGCGGCCGCTTGCGATGGGACGTGTGCCGGCCGCGCTGTTTCCGGTCCCCTCTTTTAATTATGGAACGTATGCGAAAATTTCGGAATATCCTGCTCCCGCTCTTCGCGGCGTGTGCGCTGACGGCGCAGGCCGCGGAGGAGGATGCGGCGGCGGCCCTCGAACGCGGCCGCGACCTGTTCGATTTCGGACGCTGGAGCGATGCCCGGCACGAATTCCTGCGTGCCCGGGCGGCATCGGACCCGGCAGACCGCACGACGGTCGAGGAGATCGACTTCTACCTGGCCGCCTGCGCCGTGGAGCCTGGGCAGCGCCGATGCCGAAGGGGCGCTCCGGGACTTCGAGGAGCGTTATCCCGGCTCCGTTTACGCCAACGACGTGCGTTTCGCGCTGGGGTCGTTCTACTGCTCCGCGGGTAACATGCGCGAGGCCCGGGAGGCGTTCGAACGGACCGAGTACAGGGCCCTGAGCGCGCCGCGCCGCGAACAGTACGACATCCGGATGGGGTATGTGGAGTTCACCGACGGCGATTACGAGGCGGCCTACGGGCATTTCGACCGGATCGGCAGCCGCAGCGAGTACGCCGACCACGCGCTCTACTACAAATCCTATATCGACTATGCCGAAGGACGGTCCGGCCGGGCGAAGCAGGGCTTCACGCAGCTCGCGCTCAGCGACGCCTACCGGGACGTCGTTCCGTTCTATCTGATGCAGATCGAATTCCGCGAGGGCAACTACCGCTATGTCGTGGAGCAGGGGCCGGAACTGGCCCGGAAAGCCGTTCCCGAGCGCCGCGCCGAACTCGAGCGCGTGACAGCCGAATCGTGGTTCCGGCTGGAGGACTACAACAAGACCCTCGAACACCTCGAGGCCTATGCCGAGGCGGGCGGCGAGATGGACCGCGACGCCAGTTACCTGCGCGGTTTCGCGCTCTATCGCACGGCCCGTTACGACGAGGCCGCCGAGTGGCTCCGCCGGGCTTGCGGCGCGGAGGACGCGCTGACGCAGAACGCTTCGTACCACCTGGCCGACTGTTACCTGCGTGCCGGGGACAAGGAGGCTGCTATGCAGGCCTTCGCGATGGCGTCGGACGAGGCGCTCGACGCCGCGATCGCCGAAGACGCCCTGTTCAACTACGCCAAGTTGCAGTACGAACTGGGCGGCGGCGCTTTCAACGGCGCGATCAACATGCTGACACGCTACATCGACCGCTATCCTTCGTCGCCCCGCGCCGGGGAGGCCCGGACGCTGCTCATCGCCGCCTATTACAATTCGCGCGATTACGATGCGGCCTACCGAGCCATCCGGTCGATGCCTTCGACCGACGCCGACATTCGTGCCGCGTTGCAGAAGATCACCTATTTCCGGGCGCTGGAGGCTTACGGCGAAGGCGACTTGCAGGCCGCACAGCGCTACCTGGCGGAGTCCGCGGCGGCGAACGTCAGTCCCAAATACGCCGCGCTCAACGATTTCTGGCAGGGCGAGATCGCCTTTGCGCAGGGGGATTATCCGGTCGCCGCAGCCAAATACAACGCCTATCTGCGGCGGGCGCCGCGGTCGGCGCGTGAATACGCCCTGGCGTGGTACAATCTCGGCTACTGCGCTTTCGACCGCGACGACATGGCGCAGGCGCGGAGCGCGTTCGGCCGTTTCCTCGACGCCTACGCCCCGCGCGACCGTTACCGGGCCGATGCCTTCAACCGCGTGGGCGATGCGGCCTATGCCGAGCGGAAGTTCGACGAGGCAGTCGCGTCGTACGACCGGGCCATCGCGCTCGGTACGCCCGAGATGCACTACGCCCGGTACAAACGGGCCGTCACGCTCGGCATTCTGGGCCGTGCCTCCGAGAAGCAGCAGGCCCTGCGGCAGATCATCGCCGACGGCGAGGGCGACTACGTGAGCGAAGCCTCCTACGAACTGGGGCGCAGCTTCATCGCGCAGGAACGCTATGCCGACGGCGCCGCGCAGCTCGAACGCTTCGTGGCCGACTATCCCTCGTCGCCCCGCCGTGCGCAGGCATTGTCCGATCTGGGGCTGGCCTACCTCAATCTGGGCGACCGCGAGAAGTCGCTCCGCTATTACGACATGGTCGTCGGATCCTCGCCGCAATCCTCCGAAGCGAAGGAGGCGATGCAGGGCATCCGCGAGATCTACGTCTCCGAGGGGCGTGTGGACGATTACTTCGACTACGCCTCCCGGGCAGGCGTGGAGAGCGACCTTTCGGCGCAGTCGCGCGACTCGCTGTCGTTCGTCGCGGCGCAGAACCTCTATCTGGCCGACAAGCCCGAGGCGGCGGCCCGGTCGCTCCGCGATTATGTCGAGAACTACCCGAAAGGATACTACCTGACCGATGCGCTCTACTACCTGAGCGACTGCTACCTCCGCACGGGAGCCCGTGACGAGGCCATCGGGACGCTGACGACGCTCGCCGACCGGGGGCAGAACCGCTATACGGAGCAGGTGCTCGAAAAAGCTCTCCGAGCTGACCTTCGCCGACAAACGCTACGACGAGGCAGCTTCGGCCTACCGCCGGCTCTACGACGCCGCGACGACCCGTTCGGGCCGGGAGGCCGCCATGACGGGGTATGTGCGTGCCACGGTGGCCGGGGGCGACGGCGAGCGGATCGCCGCGATGGCGGCCGACGTGGCGGAGCATCCGGATGCGGGAGCCACGGCGCTGCGCGAATCCAAATACGCCTGGGCCGGGCAGTTGCGGGCCGGAGGCCGCAAGGCGGAGGCCGTGAAGCTCTACAAGGAGCTCTCGCCTCCGAGGTGAAGACCCGGCAGGGGGCCGAAGCGGCCTATTATGTCATCGAATCGCTCTTCGAGGGCGGCGATCTGGATGCGACCGAAAAGGCCGTCTTCGCCTTCTCCGAGCGGGAGCCGGACTCCTACTGGCTGGCCAAGGCCTTCATCCTGCTGGGCGACGTCTATGTTCGCAAGGGTGACAATTTCCAGGCGCGTGCCACCTACCAGAGTGTCGCCGACGGCTATACGCCTGCGGACGACGGCATCGTGGACGAGGCGAAGGCGCGAATCGCAAAACTGAACTGACGATGAAAAGAGTGATATTTGCCGCCTTCGTGCTGGCGGCGCTGCCGCGTCTGGCCGCGGCTCAGGTGGAGAAGCAGGTCGAAGTGACCAAGGCCTACGTGCCGCGCGTCGAGGGCGCGTCGAAGCTGCCCGTCGAACCCGACATGACCGATACGACGCGTCTGCGTCCCGAGATCGACTACTCGATCACCCCGCTGTCGCTGCGCACGTCGCTCACCACGCGGCCGATCCGGCCCGCCACGGTGACCTACTGGGAGTTCAACCGTCCGCTGCCGTTCTACCTGAAAGCTGGCGCGGGCTATCCGCTCAACTCGGTGCTGGACTTCTACGCCACGACGCAGAACCCTTCGACGGGCTATCTTATGGGGTATGTCAATCACGAGGGGCGCTATGCCGACATCCGCAACGTGTTCGGTGTCGAAAACAACTCCGTGCGCATGACGAACCGCGCCGGTGTCGCCGCGGGCAAATACCTCGGCAGGCATGTTCTCGAAGGGGGAGCTTTCCTACGACAACCGCATGTACCACCGCTACGGGGCGTTCGTCTCGCCGGATGCCGAATCGCTCTTCGTGCCCGGCGCGGCGGTCGATTTCGGCGACGCGAACATCGACCTGCGCATCGGCGACGACTTTCAGGATCTGAGCCGCACGAATTTCGAGGTGGCCTTCCGCGGAGGTATGTTCTTCGACCATTCCGAATGGCCCGAGGCGTACGGGGAGAATGCCCGGCAGTTGACGCTGGAGGGACACGGCCGCATCGCCCGTGCATTCGGGCGGAGCAGCCTCTCGGCGACTCTCGGCTACGAATACCTCCGGGGACAGCGCTCCGCCTCCGGTTACGACCAGGGATTGCTGCATGTCGCGCTGCGCTACGGTTTCGCGGGCGGCGTCGTGCGGCTGGAGGTCGGGGCGGACTTCTACCGCGACAGGGGTGGAGGCGGCGGCCGATCCCGAGCCGGTCGTCACGACGGGGAATTACCTCATTCCCTTCGCGCACTTCGATTTCAATCTCGGTACGCCGGGGCTGAAACCCTTTCTCGAGGTGGACGGCGGGGTTTCGGACAACAGCCTCCGGTCGCTCATGCGGAAGAATCCGTATGCCGCTCCGCAGTGGCTCGACAAGAGTTCGGTGGATTATTGCGGCCGGTTCGGCCTCGGGGGCAGCCTGTGGCGCAACCGCTTCGGGTATCGGCTCTATGCCGGAGTCACGATCCACGACAACCGTCTCTACTGGGCGGCATACCGCGAACTGTCGGACGACGGCGCGGGCGGCAGCACGGGGGAGGCGTTTCCGGCGGTGTTCTTGCCGCTCACGGGCCGTCAGACCGTCACTTCGTTCAACGGCGAGGTGGAATACCGCCCGCTGAGCGTGCTGACGTTCGATCTGGGCGTGCACGGCTATCTTTACAACGACGAGGAGGACTGGAATAACGGCGCGCCCTCCTTCGCGGGGAACGTCGGCGTGCGGTACGAGGGCCGCAAGGTGGGCTTCGGCGTCGAGGCCCGGATGCAGAGCGAACGCAGATGGATGCTTCTGACCTCGGGTCCGGCCTCCGGAACGGATGCGGGTCCGGTCTCCGTCTCTTCGTTCGAGGCGCCGTTCGGGGTCGATCTGCGCGTGGATTTCGACTGGAAGGTGTCGGGCCGCGTGGCGATTTTCGCCGAGGGCCGGAACCTGCTCGACCGCGAACTTTACGAATATCCGTGGTTCCCTGAGTCGGGGGCCCGTTTCACGGTGGGCGTGAAGGCCAATTTCTGATGCCGCCGCTTCGTCGCGCGGCATGGCCCGATACGTCCGAAAGATCGGTATTTCCGGCTCGTCGGTACAACGAGCCGGATTTTTTACTATCTTGTCTTGCGGAAAACCATTATACACACAGATATTATGAAACATGCAATGCCCGAGCTTCCCTATGCGTTGGAAGCACTTGCTCCGAAGATGAGCGCGGAGACGTTCGAATACCACTACGGGAAACACCTGCAAACATACGTGGACAACCTGAACCGGCTGATCGCCGGCACGCCCTACGAGGAGATGTCCCTCGAGGAGATCATCCGCAAGGCGGACGGCGGCATCTTCAACAACGCCGCGCAGACGTGGAACCACACCTTCTTTTTCCGGATGCTGACGCCCGACCGGCATCCCGTGCCCGGGAAGCTCGCCGAGCGCCTCGCGCGGGATTTCGGATCGGTCGAGGAGTTCAAGAAACAGTTCACCCAGGCCGCCGTGGGACTTTTCGGTTCGGGATGGGTATGGCTCGCGGCCGACAAGTCGGGCAAACTCTCGATCGTGCCCAAGTCCAATGCGGGCAATCCGCTGACGGACGGTCTGCGGCCCGTCATGACGATCGACGTCTGGGAACATGCCTACTATATCGACTACCGCAACCGCCGCGCCGACTTCGTGGCGGCCTTCTGGGAGCCTGATCGACTGGCGCAAGGTGGCCGACCGCTGCATCCCGAAGCGTTACAAGTGCACGGCGTGCGACTATGTCTATGATCCCGAAAAGGGCGATCCCGAAACGGGCATCGCACCGGGCACGCCCTTCGAGGAGATTCCCGCCGACTGGACCTGCCCGCTGTGCGGCCTCTACAAGGATGCCTTCCGCGCGATCGAAGAGTGATCCCGACGCCGGACGCCGGGTTGGGCGGGACTCCGGATACGAAAAATCCCCGGTGCAATGCGCATCGGGGATTTTCTGTTCGTGTTCGTCGTCCGGCGTCGTCAGAAGACGAACTTCTCGGCCTTCATTTCGCCGAGCTGGTGGATGCGCGGCACGAGGGTCGTGAAGTGCGAAGCCTGCTCGTGGGCGGCGAGCGCCTTGGCGTCGCTCCACGTCTCGCAGATCATCAGCACGTCGCGTCGCGTCGCGCTTTCGAACAGGTCGTAGGCCACGCAGCCCTCGTCCTTGAGCGAAGCGGCTGTGAGCTCCTTTGACCGTCGAGATCAGCTCTTCGCGGTTGCTGTCCGTCGTGCGGATAAATACGTTCAGTCTTATCATGGCTTTTCGATTTATTGGTAAAACAAAAAGGGTGAGCTCCTTATATCGCACCGCTACGACCACATACCCTTGCTCGATTCCTCGCCTGGGGGATTCTGTAGGAGCTGGTCGTATAAGACTCACCCGGCTGCAAAAGTAGGAATTTTTTGTATCTTTGCAAAAATTTTTTCCGAGATGCGCAAAAAAACTTTGTTTTGGCTCGCTGCGGCGCTGTTCGTTCTGGGAGCGGCGGCCTTCGGCGTGGGATGGTCGCAGTTCCGGGGCAATGCCGTGACGGAGGAGTGCGAACTCTTCGTCGGGTCGTGCGCCACGTACGGGGAGCTGACCGATTCGCTGATGCCCCGTCTCAGACACCGGGCGGCCTTCCGCCGTTACGCCCGGCGGCTCGATCTCGAGAATGCCTTCCGTCCCGGGCACTATGTGCTGCGTCCCGGCATGAGTGTCGTCGAGGTGGCGCGGATGCTCAAATTGGGGTTGCAGACGCCCGTGCGCATCGCGGTCAATAACGTGCGCACTCCGGAACAGTTGGCCCGGAAACTCGCGCGGCAGATCGACGCCGATTCCGCGGCGATCATGCGGGCGCTCGCGTCGAAGGAGCTGGCCGCCGAGGTCGGCTTCGACACCCTGACGCTCTTTTCCATGTTCATTCCCGACACGTACGAGGTCTGGTGGACCGTCTCGCCCGAGGAGTTCGTGCGCCGCATGAAACGCGAGTACGACCGTTTCTGGACTCCGGAGCGCGATGCCCTGCGGGCGCGCAGCGGCCTGTCGCGGCTCGAGGTGATGACCCTCGCCTCGATCGTCTATGAGGAGACGCGCAAGACGGACGAGATGCCCCGCATCGCCGGGGTCTATATCAACCGCCTGCGCCGGGGCATTCCCTTGCAGGCCGACCCGACGGTGAAGTATGCCATGCGGGATTTCGGTCTGCGCCGGATTCTCTACCGCCATCTGAAGTATCCGTCGCCCTACAATACGTATGTCAATAAGGGGCTGCCGCCTTCCCCGATCTGCATGCCCGGCAAGAACGCGATCGACGCCGTGCTGAATTTCGAGGAGCACGACTACCTGTTCTTCTGCGCACGGCCCGCGTTCGACGGCTACCACAACTTCGCCCGGACGCTCCGCGAGCACAATGCCAACGCCCGGGCCTACAGCGCCGAGCTGAACCGCCGGAAGATCCGGTAGCTCCGCGGAAACCCCTCCGGTCCTTTGCTGGATTTTTCCCGGCGCTCCCTCCGGCCGCGGCGGCATTCGCCGTCTTTCCCGGGGACCCGTCCCATATCGTTGGGGGCCGTTCTGTTCCGTCCGTCCTGCGGCCCGGCCCGTTCCTCCCGTTTCCCGGCCTCCGCATCCGGAGCGGGCCTGAATCCCGCATCCGGGCCGGCGCTGCGGAGAGAAAACGCCGCCGAATCGTGCGTATTTCCGATATTTTGCCTATCTTTGTTCCCCTATGCTTACGAAGATATACGAACGGAACCCTTCGGAGAAGGAGTTGCAGCGGGTCGTGGACGTGCTCGAGCGGGACGGAATCGTCATCTATCCCACCGACAGCGTCTATGCCTTCGGCTGTTCGCTCCGTTCGCCCCGGGCCATCGACCGTCTGCGCCGTATCCGCGGAAAAGAGCAGCGGCGAGCCTGGCCGTGGTCTTCGGGAGCATCGCGCAGATCGCGGAGTACTGCCGCGTGGACAACGCCGCCTTCCGGACGCTCAAACGCAACCTGCCGGGCCCTTTCACCTTCGTTCTCGCGGCTTCGTCGCGCGTGCCGGACAAGGCCCTCGAGCGGCGGCAGACCATCGGCGTCCGCATTCCGGCCAATGCCGTGGCGCGGGCGGTCGTCTCGGCGCTGGGCTGTCCGCTCGTCACCGCCTCGGTCCGCGAGGACGGCGAGGCGGAGTACACGACCGATCCCGAACTCATCCATGAGCGTTACGGCCGCGAGGTGTCGCTGGTGATCGACGGCGGGACGGGCGACTGCGTGCCTACGACGGTGGTGGACCTCACGGGCGGGGAACCCGAGGTGCTGCGCGAGGGACGGGGCGAATTACGGTAGGACAATCGAAATCAAACGGTATAACATGGAAAAGACAAATTTCTGGAACGATGCCGCCAAGTGGGGCGCGGTCATGGCGCTGGTGCAGATCGTCTTCACGACGGCGGGGCTTTTCTGGCGTTCGTCGCTGCTGTCGCTCGTGTCGGTGGCGGTGTTCGTCGTGCTGCTCTTTTTCTTCACCAAACGCCGCGTGCTGCTCTACGGCCGCGGGGAGAACGGTTACGGGTACGGGCAGTGTATGAAATACATCTTCTGGATGATGTGCTTCTCGGGCGTGCTGATCGGCGCGTGGGAGATCGTCGCGCGCAACGTTCTTTTCGCATCGCGCTATGAGACGCTGCTCGGCGAGAGCCTGAAGGCGATGGCGTCGCTTTACAGCGAGGCGCAGCTCGAAATGGCCGTCTCGATGGCACGGACGATGTTCTTCTCGCCGATCTGGGTGGTCGTGCTCTCGGTGCTGGGCGCCGTCGTGCAGGGCTGCTTCTTCGGACTGTTCGTCTCGGCCTTCACCAAGCGGGACGTCGTCTGGGTGAAGCATGCGGAGGATTCCGCGGAACGTAAGGATTCGTCGGATGAGTAGGCCCGACATATCGGTCGTCGTGCCGCTTTACAACGAGGCGGAGTCGCTGCCCGAACTGGTCGCGTGGATCGACCGCGTGGCGGAAGGGCACGGACTGTCCTACGAGGCGATTCTCGTGGACGACGGTTCGTCGGACGCTTCGTGGGAGGAGGTCGAGCGGCTCAAGACGCGCTATCCGGCGCTTCGGGGCATTCGCTTCGCCCGCAACTACGGCAAGTCCGCGGCGCTCTACTGCGGATTCGCGGCGGCGGCGGGGGAGGTGGTCGTGACGATGGACGCCGACCTCCAGGATTCGCCCGACGAGATTCCCGAACTGCGCCGCATGATCCTCGAGGAGGGTTACGACCTGGTGTCGGGCTGGAAAAGGAAACGCCACGACCCCGTGGGCAAGCGATGGCCCAGCAAGTTCTTCAACTGGACGGCCCGCGCCGCCACGGGTATCCGCCTCCACGACTTCAACTGCGGCCTGAAGGCCTACCGGTCGAAGGTCGTCAAGTCGATCGAGGTTTACGGCGAGATGCACCGCTTCATTCCGGTGCTCGCCCGGCAGGCGGGGTTCCGGCATATCGGCGAGAAGGTCGTCGATCACCATGCGCGCAAGTACGGCCGTTCGAAATTCGGCATGGAGCGCATGGTGAAGGGCTACCTCGACCTGATCACGGTCCTTTTCATGTCCCATTTCGGCCGCTCGCCCATGTATTTCTTCGGCGGGCTGGGGACGCTGATGTTCCTGCTGGGCGGGGGAACGACGGTGTGGATCATCGTCGGGAAGCTCTGGAAGCAGGCCCACGCGCTGCCGCTGCGCCCCGTGACCGAGCAGCCGCTCTTCTATCTGGCCATCCTCGCCGTGATTCTCGGCGTGCAGCTTTTCCTGGCCGGATTCCTCGGGGAGCTGATCAACCGCGGTTCTTCGGACCGCAACAAATACCTGATCGACAAAACGCTGGATTAAATGATACAACGCATTCAAACACTCTATCTGCTGATCGTGACGGCCCTGGTCGCCGTCATGCTTTTCGCGCCGCTGGCGTGGTTCGCCGGCCAAGCCGGCGAATACGGGCTGTATGCCTTTTTCGTTGCGGAGCGCCGACGGTACGCTCGCGCAGCCGACCCTCTATCTGGGCATCCTGCTGGCGCTCGCCGCCGCGCTGCCGCTCGTGACGATCTTTCTCTACCGCCGCCGCCTGCTGCAAATCCGCCTCTGCGTGGTGGAGATGGTGCTGCTCGCGGGAGCGGTCGTGATGGAGGGCGTCTATTATTTTCTGAGCGGCCGTCTTTTTTCGCCGGCATGGCGTTCCACACGCAGGGGCTTCAGGCCCGCGATCGCCCTGCCGCTGGTGGCGCTGCTCTTCGCCTTTCTGGCCGCACGTGCGATTTTCCACGACGAACTGCTCGTGCGTTCCGCCGACCGGATTCGCTGACCCGCACCGTTTCCGAGCCCGGATCATGCCTTTGGGGCGTGCTCCGGGCTTTTGTCTCCGCTATTTTGCCGGTTCGGTGTGAATTTTGTGTTACGGATATTGCGGATTCGGAAATTAACTTTAACTTTACGACTGAATATCGCTGTTATGTAACGATTTGATAGCTATATGCGTAATACGACATGCTTTTTTAACTTAATTTTAAGCCCTATGAGAAAGATGAGTTTCTGGAAAACGTTGTTCTGCTCGGCGATGGCGGTTGCCGCCTTCTCCGCATGCTCGGACGACGACACGAATGACGGCGGTTACGAGGGTATTCCCGAGATCACCGTCGATGGGGGGTCGGCCACTATTGCAGGGTCGCTCGCCGGAGGTAAGATCGAGCAGTCCGTCGAGGTCGTTTCGAAGGGTGACTGGACCCTGTCCTTCGACAAGGCGGACGATCAGACATGGTGCACGCCGAGCGCCTTGTCGGGCAAGACGGGCACGACGCAGCTTTCGTTCACGCTCGCCGCGGCCGAGACCGAGCGCCAGGCTTCGATCACGCTGACCGCCACGGGTTATGTCGAGGGCATTCCCGTAACGAAGAAGGCTTCGATCACCGTCAAGCAGAACGAGGGCGGTACGACGACGGTTGAAACCAACGTCAAGGAGATCCGCGATCGACTGGATTTCCCGGTGGACAACGCGAGTGGAACGGCCAATGCAAAGGAGATCACCGAGTCGATGGTGATTACCGGTATTGTCGTATCCGATTATGTGGGCAACAATATCAACAATCACCAGATCATGCTGACGGACGACACCGCCGAGCCGGGGGCCGGTCTGATGATTCGTTTCAAGGGGTATGTGGGCGATAAGGATACGGACTATCACCTGACCCGCGGTTCGATCGTTTCGTTCGATCTGAAGGGCGGTTTCTCGAAGTCATATTATGACACCTATCAGGTGCAGTTCGAAGCCGATCCTGATATCGAGATTCTCGACGCTTCCGACAATACGCCCGAGGCGATCGAGGTTTCCGATCCTGCGAAACTGATCGACTACCAGTCGCAGTATGTGAAGGTCTATTCGCAGCCGATCGAGTCGATCCGCGGCGAGATGTATTACAACGTATCGTCGGGTTATGCGAACCAGACCTTCGAGACGAAGAACGGTTCGACTTTCCAGTTGTCGTTCAACAGTTATTCCTCATCGTGGGCCAATTCCATCGAGATTCCCGCGAAGGCCGGTTACATCAAGGGCTGTGTGTCGATCAATCAGGGGCAGGCAATATTTCGCCCCGCAATGCTTCGGATTTGGAAGGTATGACCGAGGACTTGTTCACACCTGAAACGCCCGATCCCGAAAAAACGACTATCTCTCAGATTACGGAGGCCGGTCGTCAGTATGAAATCGAAAGTGCTACGGTTGTAGCTACTTATACGGGTGGTTTTGTAATGTCTGACGATACGGGAGCCATTTTGGTATTCCAAGGTTACGGAGCTGACAATATTCCTGCAATCGGCGATGTCGTATCCGTGTCTGGAACTGTTTCTAAATATGGAGATGCTCTTCAGTTCGGAAATGATGCCGAGGTTTCGAAAACCGGAACGGATGAGGTCAGCTATCCGGTTGCTACTGAAATTACCGCATCGAATATCGGTGAACTCATGACGAAACCTGTGGTGTCCTTTGTGAAAATGACGGGTACATTGTCGGTTTCGGGCAATTTTTACAATGTCGAATTCCCGTTTGACAGCGAGTATATGGGGTCAATTTCTGGCCCGAATACTGATCTGAATGCCGATTCGTATGACGGTCAGTCGATTACGGTAGAGGGCTATTTCGTAAATAATGGTTCGAAGAATGGCAGCGGTCGTTATTTTACCGTGGTGGCAACGAAGATCACCCCGAATACTTCCGATCCTATTGTTTCGTTGGATGAACCGGATGATTTTGCAGCTACGAAGCCGCAACAACAGACACTTTCCTATAAGTTGATCAATGTAGAGGCATCAGAGGTTTCTTTTGTGATCGAGGGAACAAACGCAGATAAGTTTACGATCGTCAAAAAGACCGATGATGCGGTTATTGTGAATGCTATAGGTGATAATGAGACGGATAAACCTTATACAGCCACATTGGCAGCGCAGGTAGCTGGCAAAAAACGCTGACCTCCGTAGAATTAAAGCAGAACGGAGTCGGAAGGCTCAGAAGCCGGTTATATTTCCATGGATATTTTTGTATCCAACGGTGATCAGTATGCCAATCCGTCCGGTTTGGGAGACGGTGCTACTGCTAATGAAAATGCAGCTAATGGCTTTAAATTGGGAACAGGTAAAAAATCCGGAGTTTTTACTTCTGAAGCTGTCGGTATGACCGGAGATAAAACGCTCGGTTTTTATGCTGTGGCGTGGAAAGATAAGAAAGCGACGCTTTATGTAAAAGTAGAGGGGGGGGGAACCATCAACGGATCCTCGTCATTTGAACTCAATGCGGATGGCGGTGCAACTGGAAATCCTCCGTTTAAACTGGTGGAAATTGGTGATGACGATTATTATACGGTTTCCATATCCGGCCTTTCTGCAACCTCCGAAATTTTGTTTTCTACTTCACCGAACTTCGCGGTTGAGGGTGATTCTTCTACGGGACGGGCCATTGTTTGCGGAGTTCAATTGTTCTAATAATCTGAGGTCTCAGAATTTTGTTTGAAAACCACTCTTGGCGGGCAGGGTCCCGCCAAGAGTTTGGTTTCTTTGGATGCGAAGGCTGAAATAGCGAAATTTTCCGGATGACATTGAATATTAAAATGATAGGCATGTGGCTGTTTGCCGCCTGTATGCTTATCCTGTTCGCGGATGCGACGGCAAGGACGAAGGGACCGACAGGGAGTCCCGTGCGATGCTCGTGGCAGAGACCGTGAACTATTCGACTACGACGAACAGCATTACGACCGAAGGCGCCCGCGGGGTGACTTTCCGTGCCGTGATTTCCGCGGAGGAGGATGCCGCCTGGTGTTCGTTCGCTTTGACCGAGCCGCTGACGGAAACGGGCGGCGAGGCGGGATCTCCCGTCTTCATCTACCTGCAGAAAAACGGGACGGACGAGGACCGTACGGCCCGGATCGACATGACCATCTCCGACGGATACGCCGTCCGGCTCGAAATGCTCCAGCGGTCGGCCGGTTCGACGATCGTTTACGACTACGAGCGCTCCTGGGCCGAACAGCCCGTTCTCCGGGAGGATGCCGATTTCATCTACAAAACCTATTACACGACGCTTGCCACGACCGAATACGCCACGGGCGGGTACAGACGCAACTATTCGATCTGCTACGACCGTGCGAAACACGTGTCGCGCTGGGTCGCCTATCCGGTGCATTACTGTTACACGACACCCCACGTCGATCGGACGAACGACTGGGATTTCGATCCCAACGACCAGTTGCCCGAGATTCCCCGTGAGGACCAGCAGTATATTGGTGAGGGCTACGGTTCCTACGGGTACGACCGGGGGCACATGCTGGCCTCGGCGACGCGCTACAATACGCGGGCGACCAATGCGATGACCTTCTACGCGACCAATATGATGCCGCAGAGCAGCCGTTTCAACCAGGGTATCTGGGCGACGCTCGAAGGCAAGGAGCGCGACTGGGGGGGCCGGAACGGAAGAAGACCGGCGGTAAATACCTCAATTACGATACGCTCTATGGTGACGGGTACGGAGTTCCTCACGGACAAGACGATCGACAACCGGAACGGCCCGATCGCCGTGCCGTCGCATTGCTGGAAGGTGATGCTGCGCCAGCGTGGCAACGAGAACCGGCCGATTTCGGACTTCTCGGCCGACGAGCTGAAGGCCGTCGGATTCCTCTTCACGAACGACAGCGACGGCGCCGCCACCTCGCTCCGCGAAGCGGCCTGCACGGTCGAAGAGATCGAGAAGCTGACGGGATTCACGTTCTTCCGCAACCTCGACCCCGACGTGGCCCGGGAGGTGAAAGGCAGCTACGATCCCGGCGACTGGCCCGGCCTTTAGATCCGATTATAATTCCGACAAATCTTAATGACAAAGCTTTATGAAGAAAATCCTTTTGACAGGTCTGTTTGCCGTGCTCATCGCGGCAGGCTTTGCGCAGAAGCCCTACAAAGTGGTCTTCTACAATTTCGAGAACCTGTTCGACACGATCGACGATCCGGGTGTGAACGACACGGAGTTCACGCCCGAGGGGCCGAAGAAGTGGAACGCGTACAAGTACGCGAAGAAGATCGGCAACCTGGAGCGCGTGCTGTTCGACATCGCCTCCGCGGACGGAGATTTCCCGATCGTGATCGGCGTTTCGGAGGTCGAGAACCGCTCGGTGATGGAGGACGTGATCGCCACCCCGGAAAGCTTTCGAAGGGGCAACTACCGGATCGTGCACTACGATTCGCCCGATCTCCGCGGTATCGACGTGGGTTTCTACTACCGTCCCGACGTCTTCAAACTCGAAGGCAGCGCAGCCATTCCGTTCCGGATGCCCGACATGCCCGATTTCCGTACGCGCGATTTCGTGACGATGTGGGGCACGATCGAGGATGAGCCGTTCTTCTTCCTCGTGAGCCACTGGCCCTCGCGTCTGGGCGGCCAGGCCGCTTCGGCATCCAAGCGCATGGCCGCCGCCGAGCAGGTTCGCGCGATCGTCGATTCGGTGCAGCGTGCCGATCCCGCCACGAAGGTGGTCGTGATGGGCGACCTGAACGACGATGCCACCGATCGGAGCATCGTCGAGGGACTCCGTGCCAAGGGCCGGATCGGCGAGGTCGGTCCGGGCGACATGTTCAACCCCTTCATTGCGCTGCTCAAGGCGGGATACGGTTCGCTGGCCTACCGCGACGACTGGAACCTGTTCGACAACATCATCGTTTCGGACAACCTGGCCACGGGTTCGACCGGCGAGCTGAAGATCCGGCCCGTCGGCGATACGAAGTTCTACGGAGGCATCTTCCGCCGTCCCTACATGATCCAGAAGGAGGGGCAGTACAAGGGCTATCCGCTCCGGACGTTCGTGGGCAACAATTTCCAGGGCGGTTTCAGCGACCACCTTCCGGCCTATATCTACATTGCAAAATAACACCCTAAAATATGTGTATGAAACTGAAAGTTTTCCTTTTTCTGATGCTCGCGGCCGTGACCGCCTCCCTCCTATGCGCAGGAGGGAGGCATCCGCGGCAAGGTGGTTTCGCGCAACGGACGCGCGGCGCTGAGCGACGTGGAGGTGACCATCGAATCGCTGGGCCTCACCGCCCGGACGAACCGGGATGGTGAATTTCTCTTCGAGAACCTGCCTGCCGGCGACTATACGGTGCAGTTCTCGACGCCCGAGTTCGAGGACCTCGAAGTGATGGTCCGCGTGAGCGACGAGTTCGTCCGCGACCTCAAGTCGGTGGTGATCGTGCCGACGGGCATGTTCTCCACCGTGGACGGAGCGGTCTTCGCCGAGTCGGACGATGACGCCGTGTCCGACATGCAGGCGCTGCCCGGAAAGCTCTCCTCGTCGAAGGACCTGTTCAGCAATATCGCCTCGTACCGTTTCAGCGAGATGCGTTTCAACGTCCGCGGTCTCGATGCGCAGTATTCGGACATCATGCTCAACGGCATCCGTTTCAACGACGCCATGACGGGCTACGGCCCTTGGTCGTTGTGGAGCGGCCTGAATGACGCGACGCGCAACCAGGAGAATGTCACGGGGCTGGAGATGATGGATTACGGCATCGGCGGCATCGGCGGCATGACCAACATCAACGCCCGCGCTTCGCAGATGCGCAAGGGATTCCGCGTGAGCGTGTCGAACGCCAACCAGCTCTACCGCTTCCGGGCGATGGTCTCCTACGCTTCCGGACAGCTCGACAACGGCTGGTCGTACGCCTTCTCGTTCGGAACGCGTCAGGGCGGCAACGGCTATGTGGACGGAATCTACTATAACGCCTATTCCTATTTCGCGTCGGCCGAGAAGCTCTTCGGCGACAATCACCGGCTGGGCCTTACGATCATGGCTTCGCCCACGGAGCGCGGTGCGCAGCAGGCCTCGACCGACGAGGCTTACGCCCTGTTCGGCAACAACTACTAAATCCCAACGTGGGTTATCAGGCGGGCAAAGCTCCGCAACTCGCGCGTGCGCGACATGCACGAGCCGATCGTGATGCTGACCTATACGTGGGACATGTCCGAGCGCACGCGGCTGAACGCCGCCACGTCGCTCCGCTTCGGCAAGAACGGTTATTCGGCACTGACATGGAACGGAGGACCCGACCCGCGCGGGGACTACTACCGCTACCTGCCGTCGTACGCCTTCGACAGGTCATTCCGGGCGAGACGTCGGACCAGACGATCTATTTCGATACGCAGAAGGCGCTCGAGCGCGCGATGGCGTGGACGGGTATGCTCGACTTCGACGACTTCTATTCGAAGAACAAGTACATCGACACCGAGCGAGAAAGAACATCCCCGGGCTGGAGGAGCTGGCCGGCAAGCAGTACCGCTCGAACTACATCCTCGAGGAGCGTCATACCGACCAGATCGACTACAATTTCGCCGCCAGCGTGCAGCACGAGATGCGTAACGACATGCGGATTCTGGGCGGCGTGAACCTGCGCGCCAACCGGACGTGGTATTACGACGAGATCAAGGACCTGATGGGCGGCGACTATTGGTACGACATCGACAAATTCGCCGAGCGCGACATGTCGAGCACCCTGGCGGCCCAGAACGATCTGGACTACTACGAGGCCACGGGCCACGCCCGCATCGCCCGCGAAGGCGACAAGTTCAGCTACAACTACCGTGCGCACCTGTTCGAGGGCAATGCCTGGGCGCTCTATTCGTGGCGCACCGGCGGCTTCTCGATGAGCGTGGCCGGCGAGCTGGGCTACTCTTCGATGTATCGCGAGGGTCTTTGGCGCAAGGGGCTCTTCCCGAACAACTCGAAGGGCGATTCGAAGACGCTCGACTACCTGACCTATACGGCCAAGGGCAACTTCGGCTACAAGTTCTCGCGCGCCCACTCGCTCGAGGCCAACGTCGCCGTCATGCAGCAGGCTCCCAAGTTCGCCACGGCGTTCGTTTCGCCCCGCACGCGCAACACCACCACGCCGGGCCTGAAGGCCGAAAAGATTTTCGGCGTCGATCTGACCTACAACCTCAATCTGCCGTATGTCAAGGCTCGCGTTTCGGGATACTATACGACCTTCGAGGACCAGTCCAAGGTCATCTCCTTCTACGACGACACGCGCAGCTCGTTCACCAACTTCGCCATGAGCGGCATCGACAAGCGCCACTACGGTCTCGAGCTGGGACTCTCGGTTCCCGTCTGGAACGGTCTTTCGGTAGTCGGCGCCCTGAGCTGGGGCGACTACACCTATACGTCGAATCCCGACTTCGTGCAGACGGTGGACAACGTGGACAAGCTCGTGCTGCGCGACAAGGTGTCGTGGGACGGCTACCACGTGGAGAGCACCCCGCAACTGGCGCTGAACGTCGGACTGGACTACCGCGGTCCGCAGAACTGGTTCGCCTCGGTGAACTTCAACTACTACGATGACCTTTACCTCTCGATGAACCCCATGTACCGCACGGCCAAGGCCATCGAATACTACACGAACATCCTTTCCAGCTCGACCTCCACCACCGAACAGCAGGTGTCGGCCCTGCGGTCGATCAAGACGATCCGCGCGCAGGAGCGTTTCGACGGTGTTTATACGCTGAGCGCCAGCGTGGGCAAGAACTGGTATATCCGCCGCGACTACATGCTGGGCTTCAGCCTCGAGGTAAAGAACATTCTCAACAACCAGGATATCCATACCGGCGGTTACGAGCAGATGCGTATGAACCGCGTGCGCGCCAGCAACGGCGAGACGCGTTACAGCCGTTTCGATTCGAAGTATTTCTACATGCTGGGTACGAACTACTATCTGAATGTCTATTTCCGATTCTAACCGAGAAAGATCACGATTTATGAAAAGATTGCGTATATTATTGGCTCTTGCGGTCGGCGTGCTTGCCGCGGGGTGCTACAACGACTTCGACACTCCGGCTCCCAAGAAACTCTTTACCGACGAGGATATGACGGTGCTGGGACTGGAGCATGTGACGATCAAAGAGGTCAAGGAGATGTTCGAATCCAAGTGCGGGGGCTTGTCGGGTACGGGTACGAACAGCGACTTCGCATCGACCCGGACGCTGAAGTTCGGCACGAAGACGACCGACGAGAAGGACTTCGAGGGGCTGTACGAGTGGCCCGAAGCCTCGAACTTCTACATCAAGGGCAAGGTGATCAGCAGCGACCGGCAGGGCAATATCTACAAGTCGCTCCACATCTACGACGGCACGGCCGCCATCGAGCTGAAGCTTTACAGCGGCCTGTTCATGGATTTCTACCTCGATCTGGAGGACATGATCAGCCAGTGGGTGTACGTGCGCCTCGACGGGCTCTATCTGGGCAACTACCGCATGATGCTTTCGATCGGCGGCGCGCCGTCGGACGGTTACAACACGGCCGGCCGGCACAAGTTCTACGCCAATTCGAACCTCGACGACCCGAAGGTGGCGTCGCTCAACGTCTTCGCCGGCGAAAAGACGACCCTCGAGGAGTCGGATATCCTCGAAGTCACTCCCGAAACCTACACGCAGTTGGGCAAGGACGACCTCGGCCGTCTGGTGCGTTTCAAGGATGTGAAGGTCCGCTATGCCGGTGTTACGTATAAGGACGACAACGGGGTGGAGCAATCGCCCTCCGCGATCAAGAACGGCTCCTACGAGAATCCCTATCCGAGCTGGATCGTGACCGACTGGGGCGACGCGCAGTTCGGTACGTGGTACTATTGGGCCTACAACCGGAACAACGTCCGTCTCTACGGTTCGGTGATGATCTCCTACAACGACGAGGCCGAGTACACCTCCTCCGATCCGGGTATCTATACGGTGCGCACGAGCGGTTATTCGCAGTTCGCCATGAAGCCGATCCCGAAGGACGGTACGACGGGCACGGTGCTGGGCATCTACGGCATCTACTCGCAGCGGAGCAATTTTACGGGTGGGGCCAACGACTATGCGCAGTACCAGATTTCGGTCAGCCGCCTCGAAGACCTCGACTTTCCCGAGAGTTCGCTGCTTACCGAGGAGTGGATCGAGGCCAATACCCCGGCCGAATCGCTGAAGCCGCCCGTGAAGGTCGGCGGCGACGACTACGAGAACGAATAGCGGGCCGGTCGCAGGCCCAAACAAGAATCGCGGAGCCTTCGAAAGGCTCCGCGATTCTGTTTGGAGATGTGCGGGTTCCGCGCGGTTCCCGTCCTGGCCTGCGCGGCTTATGCGCCGCCGCCCGTTCTACCGCTTGTGCCACTTGCACGAGGTCTGGTAATAGGCGATGGCGCGGTTCACCTGCTCCTCGTCGGTCGTTGCGGCCGGTTCGAGGTTGTGCGGATTTTTTCCGTGGGAACCACGCGGTACTGCTCGACGCGGCGCACGGGCGACAGGATCGTGAAGGTGTCGCCTTCGAGGTATCCGAGGTCCTGATAGGTGGCGATGAAGGCGCGGTTCGTGTAGTCGGGGTCGAAGACGCTGCGACCGTAGAACCGGGAGTCGTAGCTCATGTTGAGCAGCGAGAACAGCGTGGGCATGAGGTCGATTTGCGAGACGATTCCGTCCACTTCGCACGGCTCTACGAGCCCCGGGGCGAGGATCACGGCCGGAATGTGGTATTTCTCCAGCGGAATCTCCGTGCGGCCTGCGCTCGACGCGCAGTGGTCGGCCGTGATGAGGAAGATCGTGTTGCCGAACCACGGCTGCTTCGATGCCTCGGCGAAGAACCGCCCCAGCGCATAGTCGGTGTACATGACGCCTCCGGCGCGCGATTTGGCATCATGCGGTATGCGTATCTTTCCGGCCGGGTAGGTGAAGGGACGATGGTTGCTGACGGTCATGACGTGGGCGAAGAAGGGTTTCCCGGAGGCGGCGTCCTCGTTGAGCGTGCGGATGACCTTCCGGTAGGCATCCTCGTCACATACGCCCCAGATGTTGGCGAAGGTGATCTCCTCGGGGGCATAGTCCTTCTGGTCCACGATCTCGTAGCCGTTGCCCGAGAAGAAGGTCTCCATGTTGTCGAAATAGCTGTTGCCTCCGTAGAAATACTTCACCGTGTAGCCCCTTGTCGCGCAGCACGGCTCCCGTGGAGTACATGCCGCCGTTGTTCGGCCGCTTGATGATGCTCTGCCCGGGGCAGGGCGGGAGCGAGAGGGGTGACGGCCTCCAGCCCGCGGACGGTGCGGTTGCCCGTGGCATAGACACGGTTGAAGGCGAGGCCCGTGCGATAGAGCGAATCGAGCGTCGGGGTCAGCCCCTGTTCGTTGCCGAAACGCTCCATGTACGCGGCGCTCATGCTCTCGATCGTGATGAGCACGATATTGCGCCGGATCTCCTCCCCCGTTCGGCCCGTACGGGGCGCAGGTTCTCGCCCGTACTGGCGTACACCTCGTGCACGAAGCGTTCGGCCTCGGCTTCGGGGCGCGTGAGGTAGAACCGTTCGTAGTCGAGGCTGTTCTTGACGAAGGCGTCGTAGAACTTGTAAAGCCCGTTCGCCTGCAGTTCGTTCACGTAAACGTTCGGGCTGTCCTGAAACGGGTGTTGAAGTGGAGCAGCCCGACGGCGGCCGCCAGCGCGGCGAGATAGGCGGGACCTGCCGCGGCCTTCCACCTCCAGCCCGTGAGGCTGTCGGCGCGCACGATGTCGCGCCGGAAGAGATACCACGTGACCACGAGCGTCACGAGCACGATTCCCAGCGCCATCGGCACGATGGGGTAGGACTCCATGATGTTGCCCACCACCTCGTTCGTATAGACCAGGTAATCCACGGCGATGAAGTTGTAGCGTACGCCGAACTCGTTCCAGAAGAAGTACTCGCTCACGCCGTTGAATATCGTGAGTCCCACGCAGAGGACGACGATCAGCGCGAACCATACCGTTGTCCAGTGGCTCCGGATTCCGGGCAGGAAGAGCCGCAGGGCGAACGAGGCGGCCCAATAGCACAGTACGCCCATTGCGATCTGGGGCGCGACGCTGCCGTATTCGTCGAAGATCGTATTGAAGAACGCCACGTAGCAGAATGCTGCGGTGAGTACGCCCAGCGTGATATATCCCCACGGACGGGTGTATTTCGTCCGCGAGATGCTCATCGTGAAGAGCCACAGGAAGGCGAATCCCACGGTCGCGGCGCAGAGGTCGTTCACGGCGCCCAGGAGGAAGATTTCGCACCATTCGCCGAATGCGAATCCCGTGTCGGTCGTCTGTGCGTTGAACGGCAGGACGATGCGCAGGAGCAGCCCGACGACGACGGTCAGCAGGGCGAATTTGAGATAGAGGCCGGTAACCAGCCGGATGCTTTTTTGCATATCGTATCGAATTGTTGGCCGTACAAAGGTAGCGATGATCGCGCAAAGAAGGCGGCCTCCCCAGAGGCCGCCTTCTTCGTTCGGTTCGGAAAATTGTTCTATTTATCTTCGTTCGCTTCCGGGCGCATGACGACTTTCACCATGTTGCCGTCGTCGAGGATCTTTTTGGCCAGCGCCTGCACGTCGGCATTGGTGAGCGAGCGGATCGCCTGCTCCTGTCCGGCGAGGTAGTCGAGTCCCGAGCCGTATTTGGCCTGCAGGTACTGCATCCACGGGCCGTTCTCGTCGAGGCTGTTCTTCCAGTTCTTGAGCATGAACTCGCGGTGTTTCTCGATGTCCTCGGTCAGCGGACCCTCCTCGGCGATCGTGCGCAGTTCCTTGAGGATGATTTCGCACAGCTCGTCGGCCATTTCGGCGTTGGTGTCGAAGGCGATCGTCATGGTGTAGGTCTCGCGCGGAATCCAATCCGTCGATCCGTAAACCTGCACGCCGTACGTGCCGCCCTTCTCCTCGCGGATCGAAACCAGGTAACGCGAGTTGAGCGCCTGCGTGAGGAACGAGAGGGGCCGCCTTGTTTTCGAGCGAGTAGTCCATGTCGCCCGTGAAGGTGTAATTGACCGAAACCTTCGGCTGCTGCATCGGGGTGCTGAAATCCTCGGTCACTTCGCCCTTCACCGGATAGGCCTTGTCGTCCGCGAACGTCATGGGCTTCTTCGAGGCGGGGATCGAGCCGATGTATTTTCTCCACGAGCGGCTTGAGCGTCTCGGGGTCGATATTGCCGACGAACGTGAAGCGGAAACTGTTGCCGTCGGGATAGAGCTTCTTGTAGATCGCGGGCAGCGCCTCGAAGCTGAATTCGTCGAGCAGTTCGGTCGAGATCACCTGGCGGCGCGGGTTATGGCCGTAGAGGACGTCGATGACCTTCTCCTGCATCTGGAAGTCGGGGTTCGACTTCGCGTTCTCGAGCTGCGTGCGGAGCATCTTCATCAGGTTGTCGTAGTCGTTGCGGTCGAAGCGCGGCTGCGTGAAGTTCAGGTAAACCAACTGGAGCATCGTCTCGATGTCCTTGGGCGAGCACGAGGCGTTCACCGCGCTGGCGTATTCGCCCACCGAAGGTTGTACGGTGGCCGATTTGCCCGAGAGCTGCTTGCGGAGTTCCGTGGCGGAGAACTTGCCCACGCCCGACATCGAACTTACGGCGGGCATCATCTCGCCCATGTAGTACTCGGCGTCCGGCAGGATCGACAGACCGCCTTTCGACTGCGCGTTCATGCGCACCTCGTCGGCCTTGAACTTCGTGGGCTTCACGACGATCTGCGTGCCGTTGGCGAGCGTCCACACCGTCGCGCCGTACTCCTTGTTCTCCACGGTCTTCTTCACGGGCGAACCCTTCAGTTGGGTCCCTTCGGGGATCAGCGGCTCCTTCACCACGTCGTCCTCGTAGGCTTCGATTTCCGAGGCGGTCACCTTCTCGCGGATGGCGAGAATCTCCTCCTCGGTCGGGTTCGCGATGCCCTCCTTCTCGGGAGCCGTGATGACGATCACCTGGTTCGTCGGCTGGATGGTCTCCTTGGCGAAGGCGTTCACCGTCTCGACGTTCAGCATCTTGATGAGCATGCTGTCGAGCTTCCACTCGGTCTCGGCGTCCGGCATCGGTTCGTTCTTGCGGTAGTTCTCCAGATAGATGTTCACGAACTGCTCGTTGGTGCGGTCGTTGCGGTTGGCGTAGGTGCGTTCCACCTGGCGCATCAGGTTCTCCTGCGCCCGCTCGAACTCGCTCTGCGTGAATCCGTGGCGGCGGATCTTCTCCATCTCGGTATAGAGGGCCTCGAAGCCTTTCGGCCAGCTTGGTCCGTCCTGCGTCATGGCGGTGAAGGCCGTGGCGTTGAGCGTCGGGATGATGCCGATGACGTCGCCCGAGCCCATGCCGGCGCCGAGGAACGGTGCGTCGGGCTGCATGGCGATCTCCTGCAGGCGGGCGTTCTCCATGGTCGTCAGGAAGGATTCGATCACATTGACCACTTCCCAGGCCACCTTGTCGTTCATCTGCGTCGGCATGGCCGGGCGCTTGATGAAGAGCTGCACGCGCGAACCCTGCATTTCGGGGTCGGTGTAGATGCTGACGATCGGCTCCTCGTTGTCGGGCACGACGATCACCTCCTTCTGGGCGGCGTCGGCCGCCGGGGCGGGGATGTCGGCCATCAGCGACTTGAGCCTGGCTTCCGTGGCCTCGGCGTCCAGATCGCCGACGATGACGATCGCCTGGTAGTCGGGGCGGTACCATTTCTTGTAGAAGCGCTCCAGCGCGTCGTGCTCGAAGCTCTTCAGCCCGTCGAGGTAACCGATCAGGTTGCGGTGCTCGTAGCGCGTGCCCTTGCCCAAAGCTTGCAGCAGCTTCATCGTCGAACGCCACGAAGCGCCGTCGCGCGTGCGCAGCTCCTCCATGATGACGCCGCGCTCGGAGTCGATCTCCTCGGGCCGGAGCGCGATGAAGTGCGACCAGTCGTGCAGGATCAGCATGGCCGAGTCGATGATTCCCTGGCGCGAGGTCGGGACGTCCGAAATGTTGTAAACCGTCTGGTCCCAGCTCGTGCCGGCGTTGAGGTTGTAGCCGAATTTCACGCCGACGGTCTCCAGGTACTCGATGAGCTGTTTTCCGGGGGAGGTTCTTCGTGCCGTTGAAGGCCATGTGCTCGAGGAAGTGGGCCAGACCCTGCTGGTCGTCCTCCTCCTGGATGGCGCCCACGTTGTGCAGGATGTAGAAGTCGGCCTGCCCCTTGGGCTTTTCGTTGTGCCGGATGTAGTAGGTCAATCCGTTGTCGAGCCTGCCCGTGCGGACCTCCTTGTCCGCCGGTATCGGCTGTCATCGGATCGAATTGTGCCATTGCGCTGCCTGCGGCGAACACCGCTGCGGCCAGCATCAGTAATCTTTTCATAGGCATTGGTATTAAAATGGGTTTCTTACTCTTCCGGGGCCGGTTCGGGACGGTATTCGATGATGTCCCCGGCTGGTCCAGCTCGCGGCAGATCGCCTCGAGCGTCGAGAAACGGATGGCCTTGGCTTTTCCGTTCTTGAGGATCGAGAGGTTGGCGGGTGTGATGTCCACGCGTTCGGCCAGTTCGCCCAGCGACATTTTGCGTTTGGCCATCATTACGTCTATGTTGATTATTATAGCCATCTCTTCCCCCCCCCTCGTTTGTCGTTCGTACGGATTGCATAAGTCGTTGCGGTATTAGATCGTGAGCTTCTGTTCCTCGCTCAGGTTCTGGCCTATGGCGAAGACTTCGGCGGCGAAGAGAATCAGAATCCCCATGATGACCATGGAATAGGAGACGTGGAATCCCGTGTCCACGGCATAGCCGTTTCCGGCGAGCAGCGCGGCGCGGCGGCTCATCACCCAGTCCACGGCCGAGCCGATCAGCTCTGCGGCGATCGTCAGCAGGCCGATCGAGCGCAGATACCAGACGTTGCGCCTGTCGAGCGTGCGCTCTTCGCGTATGGAGCGGCGCAGCGAATGGATTATCATGAACATGAGCACGATGATTACGGCGTAGAAGAGCGGTCCGAGCAGCACCAGCGCGTAAAGCCATCCGCTGCCGCCGATCGAGCGGAACGCCAGCGAGAGCGGCGATGCGCCGGGCGCGGGCTCCTCGACGACCAGTCCGAGGCGTTTGACTTCGGCGCGGACCTCCGCTCCGGGTGTCGCCGGAGCGATCCGTATGGCGTCGTCGGGCGTCTCCGTGATCCGGATGTTGTCCAGCATGTAGATCATGCGCGGCGTCCCCGAGCTCCATTTCTCGGCGATGTCCTCGCCGAGTTCGACCCCCTCGGCGGCTCCCCGCGTGAAGTCGGTCAGGACGCTGTGCGCGATGCTCGCCACCAGCACGATGAAAAACGTGATGTAGATGACCAGCAGGCGTTGCAGGAGTGTTTTTTTGTTCTGCATGTTCGGTGTTGTTCGTCTGTTTCTTGGGCAAATATAGCTATTTGATTCCGAAAAACAAATAATATTTATCGTTTTTCGATAATTTTTTATTTCGTGGAGTAAAAAGACGACCCTCAAGGCCGTCTTGCGGTTGCATGGGAGGGAATCTCTACTCCACGTTGTCCTTCAACTGTTTCCAGATCGAGGCTTCGATGGCCATGTCGATGGAGATGGCCAGCACGACGAGCGCGAACATGACCAGGAAGGTGATGAACCCCACGTCGATCAGGCTGCATACCGCGCCGAGGATGCCGAAGGTGACGCCGAATACGATGCAGAAGACCAGCATCACGAAAAACATGGTCCATTTGCTGCCGTAGGTGGCGTCGTTCGAAGCCTTGATGGCCTCCATCGGGTTCTTGCCCTTCTCGATGAGGAAGTAGTAGGAGAGCGACCAGGCCAGCGAGAGCACGATGCCCGGGATGTAGAGGAAATGCGAAGGCGATCAGGATCGGCAGGATCATCAGACCCGTCGTGATGAGGTATTCGCCCATGTAGCGGCGGTACTTGCTGTCGAAGATGCTCGCCGGGTTTATCACCTCGCCCTTGGCCAGTTGTGTGGGCAGGAGCGTGATGGCGATCGTCGTACCGATGTTGATATAGGGAATCCAGATCGTTACGAGGTACAGCACGACGGCCGCCATGATCGAGGGGGCGTTCTTGATCCCGATGCAGAGCGAGTCCCGCAGCGTTTCGGAGAAGTCGAGCGTTTTTCGTTTCCATAGTCGTTCGTTTTTAAGGGTTGCGAAAACAAATATAGGAAAAATTCCTATCTTTGTTCCTGTCGAAAACGAAAAAACGGGACCGATGGCAGAAAAATCGCTCTATAATTATCGCGTCGAGCCGCAGGAGGTGGATTTCACCCTGCGGGCGACGATTCCGTCGCTCGGTGCGGCGATTCTCAACACGGCGGGCATCGACGCCCACGGCAAGGGATTCGGCGTGGATGCGCTCAATGCCGACAACCACTCGTGGGTGCTTTCGCGCATGGCGATCGAGTTCGATTTCCAGCCCGTGCAGTACACCGACTATACCGTCGCCACGTGGATCAGCGATTACGGCCGGGTGCTCTCGACCCGTAACTTCACGCTCACCGACGCCTCGGGCCGCGAGTTCGGCCGCGCCGTGTCGCAATGGGCGATGATCGACCTGCGGACGCGTTCGGCGGTCGATCTTTCGTGGGTGGGCGACGCCCATGCCGACGCCATCGTCGATGCCCCTTCGCCGACGGAGCGCCCCCGCAAGATCCGCGAGGTGAACCCCACGCAGCGGTCCGAGCACCGGGTCGTTTACAGCGACATCGACTTCAACCGCCATGTCAATACGATGCGCTATATCGAAATGATGCTCGACATGCTGCCGCTCGAGCTGCTGACCTCGGGCGATCCCGTCCGGCTGGACATCCATTTCCTGAAGGAGTGCCGCTACGGTCAGACGCTCGCCGTCGGCTGCGAACTGCGCGAACGTTCGGCGCTGTTCGAGATCGCGGGCGACGGCGGACCGGCCGCCGTACGCGCCTCGGTCGAGTGGAAATAACCGGCCGCACCCGTGCGGCGGATGGCCCTTTTCCGGCCGAAATGCGCGCTTTCCCGTCGGACAGGGCGCGGCAGTTCCCGTGCGGAGGTCGCGTGGAACGGGCTTTGCAGCTTTGTGCCGTAAAACCTGTTTTATTATGGAAACTCAAGTCAAGACGGAGAACAAGTACCGGGTGAGCATCGACCTGCTGAACGATGCCGTGGGCAAGAGAGCGCCACCTCCCTGCAATACATGTATTTCCACACCCATTTCGAGGACGACCGCTACCGCTATCTTTCGCGGATCCTGCGCGAGATTTCGATCGCCGAGATGCGGCACATCGAGGAGTTCTCGGACCGTATCCTTTTTTTGCAGGGCGACGTGGACATGAATCCCTCGTTCCGCACCCGTCGGATCACCGAGCCGAAGGAGATGCTGCGCCTGGCCATGCAGCTCGAACAGAGCACGATCGACTCCTACAACGAGGCTTCGCGCATCGCCTCCGAGTGCAAGGATGCGGTGACGCACAGGATGTTTCAGGACGTCATCGCCGAGGAGGAGCGGCACCTCGACACGTTCCGCACCGAGCTGCAGAACCTGATCGACTACGGCGGGGAGTATCTGGCGCTGCAATCCGCGGCGGGCAGCGAGCAGGCTTCCCGGAGTTTCGGCCGCAGCGGCGGAGAGGAGTGACCTTCCGGGTCCCGGACGGACCAGCCCGGCCGGCCGGGCGCGAAAAAAACGGAATCCCGTGCGGCGGATTCCGTTTTTTCGGTTATATTTGTGAACGGAAAACCGTCTGCGGCGGGTTTCGGGTTCCGGACGGGAACCGCCGCCGCGGCCGTATCCGGAGCCTATGAAAATTACCATACTGGGTCCCGCACACCCCTACCGGGGCGGTCTGGCCTCGATTCTGGAGATCATGGCCCGCACTTTCCTGCGGAGGGGCGACGACGTGGACATCAAGACCTTCACGCTGCAATATCCCTCGCTGCTGTTTCCCGGCGAGAGCCAGACCGTGGCGACGCCTCCGCCCGCCGACCTGCGCATCCGGCGGTGCGTCAATACGGTGAATCCGCTGAACTGGCTGTCCGTGGGGCGCACGATCCGCCGCGAACGGCCCGATTTCGTGTTGCTGAAATACTGGACGCCCTTCATGGCGCCCTGCTTCGGGACGATCGCCCGCCTCGCCCGCGGCAACGGGCATACGAAAGTGCTGTGCCAGATCGACAATGTCGAACCGCACGAACGCCACCTTTCCGACCGGCCGTTCAACCGCTATTTTCTTTCGTCCGTGGACGGTTTCATTTACATGTCGGAACAGGTGCACCGCGAATTGCGGGCCTATACCGCCGCGCCGGCGCTCTTTTCGCCGCATCCGCTGTTCGAGAACTTCGGCGAACGGGTTCCCCGTGCCGAGGCGTGCGGACGGTTGGGGCTGGACCCGGCGCTGCGCTACGTGCTTTTCTTCGGTCTCGTCCGCGACTACAAGGGACTGGACCTGCTGCTCGGAGCATGGGCGCTTCTGAAGCGCAGGGGGCGGACCGAAGGGCGGCGGCTCATCGTGGCGGGGGAGTTCTACACCGCGAAGGAGCCTTATCTGAAACAGATCGCCGCGAGCGGCCTGCAAGAGGAGGTGCTGCTGCACGACCGCTTCATTCCCGACGCCGGCGTGAAGGACTACTTCTCGGCGGCCGATTTCGTCGTGCAGCCCTACAAGACGGCCACGCAGAGCGGCGTGACGCAGATCGCCTACCAGTTCTGTACGCCGATGGTCGTGACGGACGTGGGAGGCCTGGCCGAGATCGTGCCCGACGGGAAGGTGGGGTATGTCTGCGCCCCGACCGCGGAGGCGATCGCCGCGGCCGTCGAACGGATTTCCGATGACGGAACGCTGGCGCTTTTCCGCCGCAACTGCGTCGGGGAGCGCCGCCGCTTCTCGTGGGAGCGGATGTGCGACCGCGTGACGGAGCTTTACGGGTCGGTTTCCGGCACTCCGGAGCGCTGAGCGGGACGCCTGCCGCCGAAAACAGCGGGCCCGGCGCATGCGACATGCGCCGGGCCCCTTCTTCTTCTTCATTTATTCGGGGTAGCTCGGGCTACTTCTTGATGTTGGGCAGTTCCAGCCCGTATCCCTTGCTGCGATCCTGCGCCTTGAGCCAGAGGCCGAGCAGGAAGGCGGCGATTCCAAGACACGAGAAGATGAGCATCGGGACGGTGTAGTTGTAGGCTGCGCCTTCGACGCCCTCCTTGATCTGCTCCGCGACGCCGGGGTTCGAGACGTTGAGCGACCAGCCGATGATGATGGGGAAGGCCATCAGGCCGATGTTCTGAATCCAGAAGATCACGGCGTAGGCCGAACCGAGCAGGCGGTTCTCGATCAGCTTCGGAACCGAGGGCCAGAGGGCCGCCGGAACCAGCGAGAAGGAGATGCCCAGCAGGATGATCGCGCTGTATGCGATCAGCGGGCAGCGGCACGAGCGCGAAGATCAGATGGCAGGCCGTCATCAGGATCGCGCCGAGCAGGAGCATCGTCGCGCCTTTTCCCCTGTGGTCGAGGTACGAGCCGAGCAGCGGCGTGAGCACCATGGCGCCGATCGGGAACCAGCGGAAGATGTCCGAGGCCTGCTTGGCCGTGATGCCGAGGTTGCTCTGGAGCATGTCCGTGGCGAAGCGCTGGAAGGGGAAGATCGCCGAGTAGTAGAGCACGCAGAGCGCCGCCACGGTCAGGAACGTCCCGCTGGTGAAGAGCTTGCGCAGATCGCTGACCTTGAACTGCTCCTCCGGTTCGCCCGCTGCGACCGCTGCACCCGTCTGCCGGTCGAGCTTTGCGGTCCATGACCGTGAAGACGAGGGGAACGTGAGGAGGCCGATGCAGAGCAGGACGCCGACCACGGCCACCGGGCGCACGACGCTCGGCGACCCCAGCTCGGCCACCCACGGCGAGAGGCTGAACACGGCGAAGACGCCCAGCCGGGCGATGGCCATTTCGAGACCCATCGCCAGCGCCATCTCCTTTCCGGTGAACCACTTGACGATGGCTTTCGAGACGGTGATACCCGCCATTTCGGTTCCGCAGCCGAAGATCATGAAGCCCAGGCAGGCGAGTTTCGCGCTGGCCGGAATGTCCGTGAGAAACGAGCTGAAGAACTCGAATCCGAACCCTCCCTGACAGAAGTATTCGCTGATGCCGTAGGTCTTGACGGCGGCTCCGGCCACCATCAGCGAGGCCGAGAGCAGCCCCGTGAAGCGCACGCCCATCTTGTCGAGGATGATGCCCGCCACGATGAGGAATCCGCACACGTTGAGAATGAATTCCGAGCCTCCGTAGAGTCCGAATACCGTCGAATTCCAGCCCCCCGCGAGGTTTCGAGCAGGTTTTTCAGCGGAGAGAGCACATCGACGAACATGTATCCGAAGAACATCGTCGAGGCGATCAGCACCAGCGCCGTCCACCGCGCGAATGCCGAGTCGTTGATTTTTCGTTGGATCGTTTCTGTCATAAAGTTATCGTTGTTGGATTAGTCCTGGGTTTGCGCATAGCGTTTCAGCACCTCGTAGGCCTCCGTGATGCCCAGCTCGCCGGCCTTCGAGAGGTCGAGGCAGCCCTTGCGCGTGTCCTTCATGAAGATCTGGACGATGCCGCGGTTGTAGTATGCCTCGGCGAACGAGGGGTTCAGCCCGATGGCCTTCGTGTAGTCCTCGAACGCTTCGGGAAGCCGTCCCGAGAGCGCTTGCAGGTTGGCCCGGTTGTAGTAGGCGTGGGCGAAGTCGGGGAAGAGCTTGAGCGCCTTGTTCAGGTCGGCCACCGCCTCGTCGTAGCTGTACGTGCGTTTGGAGTTGTTGTTGAGCCGGTTCGCCGGGTCGGAGTCGATCGTGATCCGCTGGTAGGAGTTGTCGATCGAGGAGATGAAGTCGATCATTTCGGCCCGTGTGGTCGAACGGTTGAAGTAGAGGAACGGATTCGACGGGTTGCGGTCGATGGCCGCCGTGTAGGTGTTCACCGAGTTGGTGTACTGCTTGATGAGCGCCTGCGACACGCCCCGTTCGAACTGGGTGATCCACGATGCGTCGCCCGCTTTGAGCCTCCTCGGCGCGCCGGCGGTCGATGGCCAGCAGCGAGTCGGGGGCGATGTTGCTTTCGCGGCACGAGAGCGTGAGCAGGCCGTCGCCGACGCGGGCGAGGAAATCCTCGACGCGCTGCAAGCGGTAGGGGTTCGGCGCGGCCGCCGTGTCGGGCCGCATGAGCGTGAACTTGAACAGCGGCAGCAGGCGCATCTCCTCGTGTCCGCCGTTGTGGCCCGTGATGCGGTCGAAGCTGCCTCCCGCGAACTTGCTGTCGAACGACAGCAGGCGGTCGAAGCGCTGCGTCGTGTCGGCGTAGATCGAGTAGGTGCTGTCGCTCAGCCGCGAGCGGTATTCGGCGATCTTGCGCTGCGCCGTTTCCAGGTCCCGCTTGGCCCCTTTCGGGTCGCGCAGCACCTCGCGCAACCGTCCGCGGTAGATGTAGGCGTTGGCGAAGTCGGGGTAGAGGTCGATGGCCGAGGTGTAGTCCGCGACGGCCTTCTCCAGCTCGCCCAGTTGGGCGTAAACCCCCGCCCGGTTGTAGTAAACCAGCACGTTGTTGGGCGAGTAGAGCGCCACGCGGTCGTAATCCTCCAGCGCGCGGTTGTAGTCGCCGATCTGCGTGCGCAGCATGGCGCGGTTGAAGTAGGTCAGCGAGTTGGTCGAATCGAGCCGGATCACCTTGTCGAAGTCGGCGAGGGCCTGCATCGGGCGGTTGGTCGCGTTATAGACCAGCGCGCGGTTGAAGTAGGAGAGCAGGTAGTTCGAATCGCACCGGATGGCCTTGTTGAAGTCCGCCTCGGCCTCTTCGTACTGCTCCTGCTCCAGATGGAGCCCGCCCCGGCGGTTGTAGCCGTTGGGGTCTTCGCGGTTGGTGCGGATCGCCAGGTTGAAGTTGTCGTAGGCGCGCGTGGTGT
>VOFF01000008.1_pt1 | contig 48001 bp, 76 predicted proteins | sample 5384061 | NCBI WGS metagenome assembly VOFF01 (sample SAMN12384725, study PRJNA508395) | human gut metagenome | isolation source: healthy gut E | host: Homo sapiens | reverse complement strand
TGAGACAGATAATCAACAGCTTACTGATGAAACCGGAAGATATACAGTCGAAGGACTTGTTCAGGTAGTAAGACCTCAGGTGGTGGAAATATATACATATAAAACAAAGGAAACGGATATTGTGTCGGGAAGCGGTTCGGGAATTATTATTACCGAGGACGGTTATATTGTAACTAATACTCATGTATTGGACGGCATGGAAAAATATGTAGTCAATACCTATGATAATAAATCGTATACTGCCGAAATCGTAGGGCGGGACGCTAAAACAGATATTTCGGTGATAAAAAAATCGACGCAGAAAATTTATCGGCGGCAGTGCTGGGAAATTCCGACGAGGTCAATCAGGGTGAAGCTGTTGTTGCAATAGGAAATCCGGCGGGATTGACGGGATCTATTACTGATGGAATAGTTTCCGGTCTGAACAGAAAAATCAAGACTGATGCAACAAGCTTTGAAATGAACTGTATTCAGACTAATGCGGCGATAAGTCCCGGAAATTCCGGCGGAGCCTTGGTTAATCTTTACGGTCAGGTAATCGGCATAACTTCGTCAAAATATGCGGCTGTTAATTCGGAGGGACTGGGGTTTGCCATTACTATCAATGAAGCAAAGCCGATAATTGAAGAATTGATCTCTCAGGGATATGTAAGCGGAAGAGTGAGAGTAGGAATTACTTTTTATTCAGCATATGCTGATTATGCAAATATTGAATTTAAAGATAAATACGGATTTGATATACCTGAAGAACTTGAGGGTAGTGTGTGGATAAGCGATATAAGCAAGGACTGTGATATTGCAAATACCGAGCTTAAAAACGGTGATTTTATTGTTTCAATAGAAGGACGGCAAATAGCTGATTACAGTGCACTGAATCAGCTGCTCAAGGGTAAAAAAAAGGCGGAGATAAGATAAAAGCAGAGTGTGCTAGAGTCGATAAAAGCGGAAAGATTACGTATTTTGAAATTGAATTTAAGCTAATGACCGACACGTCGGGTGACTTTTTAAATTTTTAACCGGTACAAAATCTGTGCCGGTTTTTACTTTTATGCTGTACATATTCAACATGAAGCATATATAAGACACGCACATCTGCTAAAATATAAGTTTGAAAGTATTGAAATTTTTCCGGTATTGTGATATTATTTATTTGGTAGTTTAAACGTTTTCTGACTTCGGAGGAGTATGTGGAAAAAAATAAATTTGAGTTTGAAAAGCTGTCTGAAAAAATCAGTATATGCGTAAGCCGTGAGCATGGTTTTGGTACGGACGCATTTCTGCTGGCGAATTTTTCGGAGTATAAACTAAACGATACGGCTTGTGATTTGGGAACGGATGCGGAATTATACCTCTGATTATGCAAAGAGAAAAACCTCCGAAAATTACATATGCTTTAGATATTCAGCCGCTTGCTATAGAACAGCTTAGAATAAGTCTGGATAAAAATAAAATTGACAGTATTATTCCAATATGCGCCGATTTAAAAGTATTGTGGGACGGTGCGCCTTTGGGACAGTTCAGTCTTGTTACCTGTAATCCGCCCTATAAAGCTGCAAAGGCAGGTATAGAAAGCAATCTTGACGCTCACAAGATAGCAAGGCATGAAATTTTATGTAATATTGACGACGTATGCCGTGCGGCGGCAAAGCTGCTTAAATTCGGCGGACGGCTTTGCCTTTGCAACAGACCTGAAAGGCTCAGCGATGTAATTTCGGCTATGAAAAACAATGGAATCGAACCTAAAAGGCTTAGATTTGTAAGCAAAAAATCCCGATACTGCGCCGTGGCTTTTTCTGATTGAAGGTAAAAAAGGGTCAAAGCCCTTTATGAAAGTTTTGCCGCAGCTTTACGTGTGGAACGAATCAGGATATTCGGAGGAAATGGAAAAAGATATATAGTATGGGACTTGACAGAAAGGAAATCAATTAATGGGAACATTATATGTTGTGGGAACTCCGATAGGAAATATGGAGGACGTAACGTTCCGGCAGCTTGAAACCCTCAAATCAGTAGATTTTATTGCAGCAGAGGATACCAGAGTTACTTTGAAGCTGCTTAACAGATACGGCATAAAAAAAAAACTCTTGTAAGCTATCACAGGCACAGCGGAGAAAACTGTGCCTTAAGTATAATGGAACGTATAAAGAACGGTGAAAAATGCGGCGATCGTAACCGACGCCGGAATGCCGTGTATATCCGATCCGGGTGAGGATCTTGTAAAGATTTGTGCTGAAAACGAGGTTGATGTCAAAGTTGTTCCCGGACCGAGCGCAGTAATTTCCGCTCTTGCGGTTTCAGGACTTAGTACCTCAAGATTTTCCTTTGAGGGCTTTCTATCAGTTAATAAAAAACAGAGATACGAGCATCTTGAAAATATACAAAACGATACGAGAACTTTGATTTTTATGAAGCTCCTCATAAGCTTCGCAATACGCTGAAAGATTTTCTTAAATATTTCGGGGATAGAAAAATTTCTCTTTGCCGTGAATTGACAAAGGTATATGAAGAAATCCTGAGAATGACAGTCTCCGAGGCAATTTTCTATTATGAGTCGCACAATCCAAAAGGCGAATATGTGTTGGTAGTTGAAGGCGCTCAGGAGCGTAAAGATAGCGGCAGTGTTACCCTTGAGCAGGCAGTAAGAATGGCGGAAGGTCTGATTAACGAGGGTGTGAAGCCGTCTGAAGCATGCAAAAGGATAGCAAAGGATACAAATTTTTCTAAGGGCAGTCTTTATTCGGCTGTTGTAAATAAGTGAAAGGTACGCTTTTATGCGTGCCTTTTTGCATTTTATCAGTAAAATTTATACTTTTTGTAATTTGACTTTAAATGCAAAATGGTTTATAATTATAAGAATAAGTAAGAGTGTATAAATTTGACTTTTATGAAAATAATAGAAATATTCTATTAAGAAAGGTCATAGGTTATGAATACACAGGATTACGATGAAAATGAAAAGGACAACGATAATAATTCAGAAAGTGAAACAGAGGAAAGACTTGATCAGGCAGAGCTGATTGAAAAAACAGGAGAAGTGGTTCCCCATAATGCCAAACACCTTATTCACTGTCTTACCGTTATCGGTCAGGTGGAGGGGCATTATGTTCTGCCGTCCCAGAATAAGACTACGAAATATGAACATATTATTCCGGCGCTTGTGGCAATTGAACAGGATCGCAGCATTGAGGGACTGGTGATAATTCTCAATACCGTAGGCGGAGACGTTGAGGCGGGTCTTGCTATTGCAGAGCTTATTGCGGGAATGAAAACTCCAACGGTTTCACTGGTTGTAGGAGGCGGTCATTCAATCGGCGTACCGTTGGCGGTAAGCGCTAAGCACTCTTTTATTGTTCCCTCGGCTACAATGACAATTCATCCTGTCAGAATGAACGGACTCGTTTTGGGAGTACCTCAGACGCTTTCGTATTTTGATAAAATGCAGGACAGAATTGTAAATTTTGTAACCTCTAACAGCAATATCAGCGAACAGGATTTCAGGAATCTGATGTTGCAGACAGGAGAACTCACGATGGATATGGGAACGGTTGTAGACGGCGAACGTGCTGTTGAACTGGGACTTATTGACAGTCTGGGCGGTTTAAGCGACGCTATTGACTGCCTGTATTCACTTATTGAAGAATCTGGTGAGAAGTATCCTGATAATGAAAAAAAGGAGGACTAAGCAATGGTGCTTCATACAATTATCAGTCCGGCAGACATTTTTTACGATTTTTCCAAGAATGTGGAAAATATTAAAAAAAAAAAAATGAGGAAATATGCATTACGGACCCTTTTTCACTACCTTGAACAGGATGAGTATTACAAACAAAATATACAAATGCGGAAATGATTTCCGCTACATATCAGGAGGGCAAAATGAATATTTTTGAAGCGATTATGCAGGGAATTATACAGGGACTGACGGAATTTCTTCCGGTATCAAGCTCAGGGACATCTATCACTTTATCAGCACTTTACAGGCAACAGCGGAGAGGGTGCACTGCTGTTTTCGGCAGTTCTTCATCTTGGTACGCTGGTTGCAGTGTTTACTGCATTCCGCAAAACGATCTGGGAGCTTATTAAAGAGCTGGGATTTATGATAAAGGATATCTTTACAGGAAAGTTCAAATGGAAGGAAATGAATCCTCCGAGGCGGGCGATAATAATGATGATAATTTCGCTTCTTATGCTTATTCCTTTTTACATATTCAAGGACTTTTTTCGAGGGAGTGTCCGAAGACAGTGATATTATTGTTGAGGGTATCTGCTTTTTGTATACTGCAACTATTTTATTTTTTCCGACCGATGCGTTAAGGGAAATAAAAAATTCGGTGATATTACGGTAAAAAATGCCGTAACAGTAGGCGCTTTTCAGGGTGTAGCACTGCTTCCGGGCGTATCACGTTCCGGTTCTACAATTTCCGGCGGACTTTTCTGCGGATTTGAAAGGGAAACAGCGGTTCAGTATTCATTTATTCTGGGAATACCGGCAATTTTAGGCGGCTGTCTTTTGCAGGTTAAAGACGCCGTGGATCAGAAAGCAATGGACATAGAGCCTTTAAATTTTGCAGTTGGATTTATTGTTTCAGCAATTGTAGGAATTTGTGCGATAAAAATGGTTAACTGGCTTGTGAAATCGGATAAATTCAAGATTTTTTTGCGGTTTATACTTTGATTTTAGGCGTAGTAGTAATTGAATAGGAATTTTTGAACATGCTGTTGGAATGAATCTTGTTGACTATCTGAAAAAAAATTTTAGAATACGAAAGGAAAATAACAGTGGCGGGAAGTAAAAAAGCGGCGGCTCTTCCAAAGCAAAGTCAGGCGGTGCAAAAAAGGGCGGAAATACAAAAAAGCTCAGACAAAACCGTCTGCCGGATCTAAAACCGAATCTCAGAAGGATCCGGTAAATCGTTCTGGTCCGTAATATTGTTTGCGGCGGGAATTCTGGTTTTTCTTCTTACTGTAATTGAAGGAAGCAGCGGCTGGTATTTTATACATAATCTTTTCAGAGGACTTTTCGGCGTATCGGTATTTTTAGTGCCGGTCATACTTGTCTATACGGCGATTCTTATAAGCATGGAAAGATCCCAGCAAACCGTAGCCGGAAGAGCAATGTGGGGTATCGGTCTTACTTTGCTTTGCAGTTCTGTGGTACAGATAATGTTTGCAGGAGAAGCACAGGGCAGCAGCTTTACTGAAAAATGCAGATATCTTTATGAATCCGGTTCAAATCTGGGAGGCGGCGGCTTATTAAGTGCATTGATCGCATGGCCTTTGCTTAAGTTTTTTTTTGGGAATGTAGGCGCTAAGATCATAGTTTGTGTTCTTCTGTTTATTTTCATAATGCTTCTGTCCAATCTGACGCTTTTTCAGTTTTTCGGATTCTTTTTACAAACCGTTTGTCAAAATGTATCATTCGCTACAGGAGCTTCGGGAGGAAAACCGTATACTTGACGCATATGAGGAATGGGAGTATGATGAGGAACAGGAAGCTATTTCTCTTGCAAATTCCCAAAATAATGAAAGTGATACGGTGTCGGACGATAATTTTGATTTTGACGTTCCGGTAAATGAGAATGATAATATTGATCTTCCTGATTTTGAACCACCGAAATTGAGCAGTCAGAACGGTTCGGCAATAGACATACCTATTGATGGAGTTTTACAGTCTGAATCTGACAAGCCCGTTTTAGGAAATAATAATAACTCTGAAAACGTACATGACGCTGACGATAAGCCGGCCGAGAAAAATCAAAAAGCCGCTGAATGAACTGGATGCGCTTGTTGAAAAGGCGGTAGTAGGCGGAGAAAAAGGAAAAAGCTTCCTGAGACCTTTGCAGAAAAAAAGCAGCTAAAGCGGAGGAAAGTGTACAGAAAACAGAAATCAAACCCATTGAAACAAAACAATATGTACTGCCTCCGATTAATCTTCTCAGTAAAAGTGTTTCAAAGGCAAATGATCCCGCTGCTGCTACAGAACTGAAAGAAAAGGCGGATACTCTTATAAATACTCTTGAAAGCTTCGGGGTAAAGGCTAGAATTGTTGCTATCCAGAGAGGTCCGAGAGTTACCAGATATGAAATTCAGCCTGCGGCAGGAGTTAAGGTTTCAAAGATTACTAATCTGTCAGACGATATTGCCCTTAACCTTGCAGCGGCAGGAGTAAGAATAGAAGCTCCGATCCCGGGCAAGGCTGCTATCGGTATTGAAATACCGAATACTAATCAGGACGTAGTTTCTATTCGTGAAATAATTGAAAGCCGTGAATTCCGTGACGCCAAAAGCAAGCTTGCGTTTTCAGTGGGTAAGGATATCGCCGGAAATATAATTATAGGCGATGTTGCAAAAATGCCTCACATGATCATTGCCGGAACAACAGGTTCGGGTAAATCGGTATGTACAAACTCAATAATCATGAGTATACTTTACCGTGCAACTCCTGATGAGGTAAAGCTTATTCTGATAGATCCTAAGATGGTTGAATTTACAACTTATAACGGTATCCCTCATCTTCTGATACCTGTCGTTACTGATCCCGTCAGGCGGCAGGTGCACTTAACTGGGGAGTTCAGGAAATGCTAAGAAGATATAAGCTTTTTGCGGATAATAATGTAAGGGACTTAGGCGGATACAATGAACTGGCAGCACGTAAGGGATATGACAAGCTGCCGCAGATCGTTATTGCAATAGACGAATTTTCAGACCTTATGATGGCGGCTTCAAAGGAAGTAGAAGACTCTGTATGCCGTCTTGCACAGATGGCGAGAGCGGCGGGAATGCACCTTATAATTGCAACCCAAAGACCTACTACAGACGTTATCACAGGTCTTATCAAGGCTAATATCCCAAGCCGTATTGCGCTGTCGGTTCAGTCGCAGGTTGACTCAAGAACCATTCTGGACACTCAGGGCGCTGAAAAGCTTCTGGGCTATGGCGATATGCTTTATTACCCAAACGGTATGCAGAAACCGCTTAGAGTTCAGGGCTGTTTTTGCTCTACCAAGGAAGTTGAAACGATAGTCGACTTTATCAAGAAAGAGTCCGTATCTGAATATAATGAGGAAATTATTGAAGCGGTTGAACAGAATATGCCGGCAGAAAAGGGCGATCGTACTGCGGAGGCTTCCGAACCTATTGGAAATGGAGACGATGTTCTTATTGAAAAAGCAATTGACGTTGTTGTGGAAATGGGACAGGCTTCTACTTCTTCACTTCAGAGAAAGCTGAAGCTCGGATACGCAAGAGCTGCAAGAATAATTGACGAACTGGAAAGTATGGGCGTTGTTGGTCCTTATGAAGGGGCGCAAAACCAAGAAAGGTTATAATGTCAAAACAGCAGTGGGCGGAACGCCGTTGCAAGAAAAAGTATGCAGGAATAAGGAAGTATAATATGAATGGATTTCTTCCCTATTTCACGTTCGGATATGGAGGAACGTGGAATAAAACAATTTGATTTTGTTTATATAACAGGGGACGCATATGTGGACCACCCTAGCTTTGGCGTGGCGATAATATCAAGAGTACTTGAAGATCTGGGATATACAGTGGGAATAATTTCACAGCCTGACTGGAAAAGCGATAGAGATTTCAAACGCTTCGGCAGACCTAAGCTTGCATTTCTGGTAACAGCCGGAAATATTGATTCTATGGTTGCGCATTATACCGCCGCAAAAAGAAAGCGTTCCGATGACGCTTATACTCCCGGCGGAAAGGCAGGAAAGCGTCCGGATAGGGCAGTAATAGTGTACTGTAAAAAGATCCGTGAAATTTACGGAGATGTTCCCATCGCTATAGGCGGACTGGAAGCTTCGCTTCGTCGGTTTGCTCACTATGATTATTGGGACGATTGCGTCCGTCCGTCAATACTTGTTGACAGTACTGCGAATATCCTTATGTTCGGAATGGGCGAGCATCAGATTACAGAGCTTGCACACAGACTTTCCCATGGAGAGGATATACGTGAGATCCATGATGTACGGGGAACCTGCTACCTGACAGAACCTGTAAACACGCCGATCGGTGCGGCGGAATGTCCGTCCTTTGAACAGGTCAGAGATAATAAAAAGCTATATGCAAAAAGCGTGCAGACAGCAGTATGATCAGCAGGACGAGGTTTACGGCAAAACAGTAATTCAGCGTCATGGAAAGATGATGCTTGTGCAGAATCCTCCGGCGCTTAGTCTTACAACTGAAGAGCTTGACCATGTTTACAGTCTGCCGTATATGAGAACATATCACCCGTCATATGAAGGTATGGGAGGAGTACCGGGAATTGAAGAAGTTCAGTTTTCTATTACTCATAACAGAGGCTGTTTCGGGTACTGTAATTTTTGCTCTATTGCTCTTCATCAGGGCAGACGAGTAACTTGCCGCAGCGAGGAGTCAATACTTGAAGAGGCTAAAAAGCTGACAGAAATGTCATGCTTTAAAGGATATATACACGATGTAGGCGGACCTACCGCTAATTTCAGCAAACCTTCCTGTGAAAAGCAGATGAAGCTGGGATCGTGCAAGGGTAAAAATGTCTTGCACCTAAACCATGTCCCAATCTTGACGTTGACCACAGGAATATATTGATATATTACGAAAACTTCGTAATATTAAAGGTGTAAAAAAAAAAGTTTTTATTCGTTCGGGAATACGCTATGATTATCTGATGGAGGACGAAAGTGACGAGTTTATAAAGGAGCTTATTAAAAATCATGTCAGCGGACAGCTTAAAGTTGCTCCGGAGCATTGTTCGGCGGCAGTTCTTGATAAAATGGGTAAGCCTCATATTGAGGCATATAAGAAATTTCAGCAGAAATTCTATGCAATTACAAAGGGAATGGGTAAGGAGCAGTATTTAGTACCTTACCTTATGTCATCTCACCCGGAAGTACTCTTAAAGAAGCTATAGATCTGGCAGTGTTTTTAAAGGAAAATAATATGCGTCCGGAACAGGTGCAGGATTTTTATCCTACTCCGGGAACACTTTCTACATGTATGTTTTATACGGGATATGATCCGTATACAATGGAGGAGGTCTATGTTCCGAAAACTCCGGAAGAGAAAAAAATGCAGAGAACGCTTTTGCAGTATTTCAAGCCTGAAAATAAAAAAATCGTTATTTCTGCACTGAAAAAAAAAGCCGGACGGCACGACTTGATAGGTTACGGTAAAAATTGTCTGGTAACGCCTGAAAACGGACGAAATGAAACACGGGCGGTAAATGGCAGAAAATCGGGAAAGGCAAAAAAATAATGGCATCAGGAAAAAAAAAAAAGGTAAGAAAAAACGGATTATTTGCAAAGCTTTTGGCGGCGGTCATAATAATTGCTGTCGGTGTTTTTGCGGCTGATTATTTTAATATATTTACCTTTGAGGAATGGAAAGAATTTTTCGTTATTGAAAAGGAATCCGTTGCAGAGGGAGAGGTTCAGGTCCATTATATAAATGTGGGGCAGGGGGATTGTTCTCTTATTCTGTCTGAAGATACGGCAATACTTATTGATACCGGTGAAAAGGAAAACGGTGAAATAATATGCAGTTATCTTGAAAAAACACAATGTTGATAATATCGACTGCCTGATCCTTACTCACCCTCATTCTGACCATATGGGTGCGGCTTCCTATGTTATTGACAATATGGACGTTGAACAAATTATCATTCCTAAGGTTACGGACGATATGATACCAACAACGAAGGTTTATGAAAATTTCTTAAAAAGCGTTAAGAACAAAAATCTCAAGCTGACTGCCGCAAAACCCGGAATGACCATTGATGCGGGAGAGGGAGAGCTTGAAATAATATCACCGGTAAAGGATTATGATAATTTAAATAATTATTCTGCGGCGGCAGTACTTACTCATGGCAGTAATAAGTTTATGTTTACAGGGGATATTGAGAAAAAAAAGCTGAAAAGGATATTATTGAAGCCGGAAATCTTACCAGTGCAGATGTTCTTAAAGTTGCTCACCATGGAAGCAATACTTCAAGCAGCAAGGAATTTCTTGATATCGTAGATCCTGATTATGCAGTTATAGAGTGCGGAGATAATTCCTACAAGCACCCTCATGAGGAAACTATGGAAAGACTTTCCGAATATACGGATAAAATATAAAGAACAGACATAGACGGAAATATTGTGATAACGTCTGATAAAGACGGATTATCAGTGAAAACTGAAAATTAAGGAGAAGCTATGCTGATAATAGAACGCTTTGAGGGAAATACTGGCATTATTGAGGACGGCGGCAAGCACTTTGAAGTAAGCAGAGAGGATCTGCCGGAAAATGCATGTGAGGGAGACGTACTGAAAAAAGTCGGCAGTATATATGAAATTGACAAAGAGAAAACAGAAAGCCGAAGAAAAGAAATATTAAAGCTGCAAAACAGCTTGTGGAGTTGAATATGAACGCAGACGTAATTATAATAGGCGGAGGAGCCGCCGGAGCAATGGCAGGTGTTTATTGCGGCGAATGGGGAAAAGAAAACAATTATTTTTTGAACCCAACGGAAAAATAGGTAAAAAAGCTTATGATCACCGGTAAGGGAAGATGTAACGTTACCAATAACTGTACAGACGATGAACTTATTCGCAATATTCCCCGTAATCCAAGGTTTTTATACAGTGCTTTTTCGCAGTATTCAACGGCAGATGTTATGGATTTTTTGAGCAGTCGGGAGTGCCTCTGAAAACAGAAAGAGGAAACAGAGTTTTTCCTGTAAGCGATAAGGCGGCGGATGTTGTTTCGGCTCTGGAACGCAGACTGAAAAAAGCTGATGTAAAAATCATCAAGGAAAAAGGGTTAACGGACTTATTATTGAAAACGGCGTATGCAAGGGTGTTGAAGCAGGAGGAAAGCAGTATTTTTTCGGAGTCTGTTTTAATAGCGACCGGAGGAAAATCCTATCCCAGTACCGGTTCTACGGGGGATGGGTATAAGCTTGCAGAATCTGTGGGACATACTGTTACAAAGCTTGAACCTTCTCTTGTACCGCTAGTGTGCAATGAAAAATATTGCGCCGATATGATGGGACTTTCCCTGAAAAATGTCACGCTGTCGCTATATGACAGGGGTAAGAAAATATACAGCGAGCTGGGTGAAATGCTGTTTACTCATTTTGGTGTGTCCGGACCGCTAGTGTTAAGCGCAAGCTCTCATATTGACAGTATGGAAAATAACAGATATAAACTTCTTATTGATTTAAAACCCGGACTTTCCGAGCAGCAGCTTGATGCGAGAATCTTACGGGATTTCAGTGAAAATATAAATCGTATATTCGGAAATTCTCTATCCAAGCTTTTACCTGCAAAGCTTGTACCGACAGCGGTAAGGTTGTCGGGGATACCGGGGAGAGAGAAAAGTAAATCAGATAACAAGAGAAGAACGTCTGGAATTTGTAAGACTTCTCAAAGCTTTTCCGCTGACGGTAAAAGCATTCCGACCAATAGAGGAAGCGATAATTACCAGCGGAGGTATCAATATAAAAGAAATCAACCCTAAAACTATGGAATCAAAAAAATAAAGGGACTTTTCTTTGCCGGAGAAGTTATAGATGTTGATGGTATACCGGAGGATTTAATTTGCAGATCGCTTTTTCAACCGCATACTGTGCGGCTTTAAATATGTAACTGAAAGGAAATTGAAAATGAGTATTAATATTGCTGTTGACGGACCGGCAGGCGCCGGAAAAAGCTCTATTGCGAGAGCTGTGGCTGAGGAAATCGGGTATATATATGTTGATACGGGAGCACTCTACAGATCAATTGCCCTTTATTCCATAGAAAACAAACTTGACAATGAATCACTTGTAAATTCACTGGATAAAATAAATATAAGACTGGAATTTATTGATAAATGTCAGCATGTTTTTTTTAAACGACAATGATGTTTCGGATAAAATAAGAACTCCGGAAGTTTCAATGGGCGCTTCAAAAGTTTCGGCAATTCCGGAGGTAAGGGAATTTCTATTCGGACTTCAGAAAAAAATTGCCGCTGAAAATAATATAATAATGGACGGAAGAGACATAGGGACAGTAGTACTGCCGGACGCCGATCTAAAGGTATTTCTTACGGCGTCTGCCGAGGAAAGAGCAAATCGAAGATTTAAGGAAATGATCGACAGCAGTATTAGCTATGAACAGGTGCTGGAGGAAATAAAGCAGCGTGACTATAATGATATGCACAGAGATGTAGCACCTCTTAAGCAGGCAGAGGACGCAGTGCTGCTGGATACTACTGGTATGACGATAGAGGAAGTAAAGCAGAAGCTTAAGGCTTTAATTGATGAAACGGAAAAAAGCATAGGATAGGTGTGCAAAATGAATATATTCTTCAAATGTCTATATGGGCTTGTTAAAGGAATTTATTACGGGTTATATAATGTTAAGGTTGAGGGCAGGGAGAATATTCCTGAAAAATCTGGATTTATTATTGCTTCTAATCACCGTACCTTTGCAGATCCTCCGTTAATTGCAGTAACGGCAGGGTGTGCCAAATATTCTTTGTGGCTAAAGCAGAGTTATTCAGGTTTCCGCCCTTTGGCTGGCTTATAAGAAAATTGGGGCGTTTCCGGTAGTAAGGGGAAAAGGAGACATGAAGGTCATTTCCGATTCTGTCGAAAGAATAAATCAAGGAAGAAATCTTGTTATTTTTCCGGAAGGAACAAGAAGTAAGGACGGAAAAGTTGGAAGAGGTAAAACCGGGTAGCGCTCATTGCTGCAAGATCCGGCGCTGCCGTTGTTCCGGCAGGCATTGTTTTTGAGGGAAAGCTGAGGTTCAGAAGCAAGGTTACTGTAAAATACGGAAAACCCATTGCCCCAGAAGATATTCAGCTTGAAAAAGAATTGGATCCTCATAAGCTAAAAGCAGTGAAGGTGAAAATTATGGGAGAAATAAAAGAACTCGTGGAGGGCAGTAATGGCGGAAATTAAAGTTGCAAAGTCGGCAGGATTTTGTTTTGGTGTTGACCGTGCGGTAAAGCTTGTTTACGGTGAACTTGAAAAGGGCAATAAAAGTGTTGCAACGCTCGGACCTATTATTCATAATGCAGATGTGGTAAACGACCTTACAGACAAGGGCGTCAGAATAGCGGACAGTGTTGACGATCTTAAAGAGGGAGAAAAAGCTGTTATTCGATCTCACGGTGTGGGCAAGAAAATATACGAAGGGCTTGATCAAAAGGGAAATACGTATATTGACGCTACATGCCCATTTGTTGCACGAATTCATAAAATTGTCCGTGAAAAAACCGAAGAGGGATACTTTATATTAATTGCCGGTGATAAGGATCATCCTGAGGTACAGGGAATTGTTGGTCATTGCGACGAAAATTACTATGTTTTTAAAGATGAAGACCAGTTAAAAAGTTTTTTTTAGTAAAAATTATAAAAATTTAGAAAAAAAGCTTGCAATTGTTGCTCAAACAACGTATAATATATTAATATGGGGAGAGTGTTTAAAGGTTATTCCAAAGGACGATGAAAATATTCTGGTTTTTGATACGATATGCAATGCAACTTCACAGAGGCAGTCCGATGCGGCTCTGCTGTCAAAGGAAGTTGACGTTATGATCGTTGTAGGCGGAAAAAAACAGCTCAAACACAATAAAGCTTTATAATGTTTGCTCTGAAAACTGTCCGTCTTACCACATAGAAAATGCGGACGAGCTTTATTCATTAAACCTGAAAAATGCTGAAAAAATAGGCATTACTGCCGGAGCATCCACACCGGCTTATATAATTAAGGAGGTACAAAATACCATGGCTGAAATCTTAGAAGATGACATTAATTTTGAGGAGGCGCTTGAACAGTCTTTCAAAAAAGTACATACAGGAGAGCGAGTTAAGGGGCTATATTGCCGCAGTTAATAACAGCGAAGCAATCGTAGATATCGGAACAAAGCATACCGGTTATGTTCCGCTTTCAGAACTGACTGACGATCAGACCAAGAAGCCTTCTGACATAGTTAGTGTCGGAGAAGAAGTTGATTTGATTGTAACTAAAATCAACGATCAGGAAGGCATTGTTACACTTTCAAAGAAAAAGGTTGACGAACTTGTAGGCTTTGATAATATTTCAAAGGCTAAGGAAGAAGACGCAGTACTTGACGGCGTAGTACTGAACGTTGTAAAGGGCGGTATTCTTGTTTCCGTTGACGGAGTAAGAGTTTTCGTTCCTGCGTCCCAAACAGGTTTGGGCAGAGATAAGAATCTTGACGAACTTCTCAAGCAGAAGGTTCAGATCAAGATTATCGAAGTAAATGAATCACGCCGCAGAGCAGTAGGTTCTATTAAGGCTGTTGCAAAAAAAGCTCAGAGGGAAGCTGCTAAGGCTGCATTTTGGGAAACTGCTGAAATCGGCAAGGTTTATAAGGGCGAAGTTAAGTCTCTTACAAATTACGGTGCTTTCGTTGATCTCGGCGGAATTGACGGAATGGTTCACATTTCCGAGCTTTCATGGGGCAGAATCAAGCATCCAAGTCAGGTTGTAAAGGTTGGAGATATACTGGAAGTTTATATTAAGGAGCTTGACAAGGAATCAGGAAGAATTTCTCTTGGCTTTAAAAAGGCTGAGGACAACCCTTGGGTTAAATTCCAGAATAATTATAATGTAGGAGATGTTGTTAAGGCAACTATAGTTTCTATAACGCCTTTCGGTGCATTTGCTCAGATTATTGAAGGCGTTGACGGTTTGATTCATATTTCTCAAATTGCCGATAAGAGAGTAGATAATGTAAACGACGTCCTTTCTGTAGGTCAGGAAGTTGACGTAAAGATTACTGAAATTGACTTGGATAAGAAGAGAATCAGCATTTCTATTCGTGCACTGCTTGATGACGCAGCAGCTGAAGAAACAGAAGACGCTGAATAATATTGATTAAAAATATTGAATAGTAGCGGGCGAGGTTATCTCGCCTTTTACTTTGTAAAAGAGGTTGTTGTGTTGAAGAAAGGCAATGAAATAACAGTATTTCTGGCTTTGACTCTTATACTTTCGGGGTGCGGAGGAGAAAAAAGAAAAATCCCGTTCGAGGTAAAAGCTGCCGCAGCAGTAAGCGTCCAAAGCACACGTGAAACAGTTAAGTATACTGAAACTATAAATACCGAAATATTAACTGAAGCTGCTGTAACTGAGATCTTGTGCGGAGAAACTGAAAATGTACAGCCGATAGATAATAATGACGAATTTAATGATTTTAAAGACAATGTTGTGGTAATAGGCGATTCCATTGCTCTGGGATACGGAGCGTATGAAAGACTTCCTATGAAGCATGTATTTGCAAAGCTTAATGCAAGTCCGTCGAAAATGGACGATTTTAAGTTTGAATATGCCGGAGGTGAAGCGTCGGCATTGACAATATTAAACGATTTGCAGCCGGAGTTTATTATGCTTTCAATGGGACTTAATGATATAACCACTTATTCCGCTGAAAATTTTGCTGAAAAAGTATAAAAAAATTTACAGACAGTATTATAGAATCGTGTCCCGAATCAGAAATTTATATTATGGGAATTACTCCCGTAAAAATCTGACTGCGAATATACTTCTAATAAAAAACATTGATGAATACAACATTAAACTATCAGAAGAATTTGAAAATTATGGCGAAAAAATACATTTTGTCAATGCAGGAACAGTACTGAAAAATGATAATGGAAGCTTAAATAATGAATATTCCAGTGGTGACGGTATTCATCTTACAGGGGCAGCATATGATGAAATGCTGAAAGAACTTGAAAATTATTTATATAAATAGAAATCTAAAGTCCGGAAAGATCCGGACTTATTTTTTAAAAACTGTAACCTTTTTGTTTTTTTTTGTGTATATATTAGTGAAAGCCGTTAGAACGGAGGTGCAGGCTTGAAAGACAAACGTTTGATTTTAAAGCTTAAGCAAGGGGATTCAAAAGCTCTTAATATAATTATTGAAAAATATTCTTCTTATGTATATACTGTTATAAGAAATATTATAGGAGATTATATGACTGAGGAGGATATCGAAGAGGTTGCAAGCGATAGTTTTGTAAACCTTTGGAACAATTCAGACAAGCTTTCTGAGGACAGGCCGCTGACTCCGTATTTATCTGCAATAGCCAGAAATGCCGCTAAAAATCGGTTCAGGCAATTTCATGCGGAATATTCTTTTGAGGACATTTCCGATGAACCCGCCGATAGAGATAATATTCCGGAATTGATTGAAAATTATCAGGCATTAAGTTTAGTTTATGATGCAGTTGAAAATTTCAACAGTATTGATAAGGAAATTTTTATCAGATATTATTTTTACGGTGAAAAGCTTGAAGCTATTGCAAAAATAACCGATCTGACGCTTTCAAATTGTAAAACAAAATTATGCAGAACAAGGAAGAAAATAAAAGTATATCTGACAGAAAGGGGTTATGATTATGAGGTCAAAAAGATAAGTGGCTTAAGGATTATCCTATGATAGACTATGAAAAAAGCCGATTGCAAAAGAATCAGAAATTCTGTCGGAGAAAAAAGCTTTCAGAACAGAAAGGCGAGGTAATTTATATGAAAAAAGAGAAGCTTTAAACCGTTGGCAATTATAGGAGCAGTTTTGGCAGTGTCTGCTGCATCAGTATTCACAGTAAATGCCGCTACAGACGGCGCTGTTGTGAATAAAATCAAGGAATGGACAGGAAATGTTACGGTCTATATTAACGGTGAAGAGGTTGAGATGCCGGCAAAGATTAAAGAAATTGATGGTGATGAAGACTGCCGTATTGTTGAATTTGAAATAGATGATGAAAATAGCGATGATAATGTTAATATAGAATATTATGAATACTATGATGAATCAGATATTCCAGATGATTTGGAGATTGAAATGGAAATAACCACTGAAAATTCTAATGAAAATAAATAATTAAAAAGGACGGTTAAAAACCGTCCTTTTAATTATTAGTGGCAGCTGCAGCCTGAACGCTTAACGAAAGAGTTACAGTCTGTACATTCAGGTACCTTTGGGTCTGATTCGTGAGTGCCGATCTTTACCATATCAAGTGTGCAGTAATCTTCAGTTTCCATGTTGTTTGCACATTGCAACTGTGCAGTGGATGTTTGAATTTTTTTTTTTCCATAATATCAGTCTCCGTTTCATTAAAATGTATTCTCGTTCTGAGAACAAAATTATTATAACCTGAAACTAAAAAAAAATACATTTAATCGTGTAAAAATCATATAAAATATATACATTTATCCAAAATTTTAAAAAACATATTGACTTTATAAAATAAATTTGTTAACATGTTAGGTATCAGCATATAATCTAATTTATATGTTAATAAAAATAACTTAGGGGGAAACAAAATGTCAGAGTTTAATGATAACAACGGTCAGAATGAAGTATCTGATATTCCGGTTTCAGAAATTAAGCCGGAAGAACATCAGCCGGCAAAAGCAGTTGAACCGATAATGGCTGGAACAGAAATCATAAGCGGTGTTGAAAAGGCAAAAAAGGTCCGGCCGCTGTAATTGCTGTAATAGCGGTTATACTTGTCTTACTTTTGGGCGGCAGTGCTGCTGCTGCATACAGCTTTAATGGGTAAAAAATAATGTAAAAAATGATTATTAACGATCCTGAGGATTATTATTCGTGGGTTGAAAATCAGAATATAAAAGAGTCTGCGGAGAAAGTGGCAGAGGCTTATGATAAAATGAGCAATTCTGAAAATCAGAATGTGGATCTGGAATTAAAAGCTGATCTTGAAAAAAGACGCTATAGCTTCATTATTTGAATCTAATTCAGGCGTTTCACTGTCTGATGCTGGTATTACAATTCCAGGCAGTATTTCATTTACAGAAGCGGGTACCGTAGTAGACGGTAATACAGCCTTCAGCGCAAAGCTTAATGCTGATGAAAAAACGCTTCTTACAATTAACGGATACTTAAAGGACGGTAAATATTATTATCAGATTCCGGAGCTTTCTTCAAGTTATATTTCGATGGATTTGAGTCAGATTATAGAAGAGGCATTCTCAGAAACTGATTCTTTGGTAAACGGTATTGGAAATAAGGAAGACTCGCAGCCAGTAATAAACAATGTTTTTACAAAAATGTCAACCGGTAAGGGTCTTCAGGAAATTATTACAGATGATGAACTTGAAGAGCTTCTTGTAAAATAGTTTGATATTGTATTTACAAATATTGATGACGTTAAGCTGAAAAAGAATATTGAATGTGAAGTAAACGGTGTAAAAACTGAATATAATCAATTAGTTGCTGAAATTGATGAAGGCTGTCTTTACAGCATTGCTAAGGATGTTTTAAAGAAGGCTAAGGATGATAAAACAATTATTAAAATTGTTGAATCAACCGGTTCTATGACTAAGGATGATTATCAGTCCGCTGTAGATAAGCTTCTTGGAGAGCTTGGCGAATATAATGTGTCAGGCGGCGACGTAGTTGCTGTAATGAATGTTTATGTTGACAGTAAGGGCGTAATAAAGGGAAGATCTTTTGAAATTGCTGATGAGGAAGACGTAAAGCTTAATTATATGAGTGTTGAGGACAATGATAATAACGCATTTGAAGCAAATATTATCTTTGACGGCGAAGGTCTTAAAATCAGTGGGGACATTACAGAAAAATCAGATAAATCCAGCGGAAAAATAAATGTTACAGCCGTAGGAACAACAGACGGCGATCAGTCTTTTGATATTGAATTTAAGGATATAAAGACTGAAAATAAAGACAAGGGATATTGCAGCGGTGAAATTAATTTGAATCTTTCAGCCTTGGATATGGGTAACATTGCAGTAAATCTCAGTTCAGACGGCAAAAGTCAGGAAATTTCTACTGAAATTAATGTCGGCGGAACAAAGTATGCCAATGTGACTTTGAAATACAGCGACAACAAACCGGAAGGAATCCCTGCTTTCAACGGTGCAGAAAAAGGTTTATAATTATTCATCAGACGGAGCAGAGCTTCAGCAGTATATTGCCGAAGCGGATATGGAAGGCTTCCTGAAGGGAATCAGCGATGTTATCGGAATAGATCTCAATTCTTTGATGAATGGATACAACGGTACTGTTACAGAACCGATAGTTCCTACAGAACCTGAAAATCCGACTGTAACTGATCCTACAGTTACCGGTACAGCTCCTGAAACTCCTGAGTCAGCATCATACGATTTCAGCAAGATTAAAATTCAGCTTAATGGTAAAGATGTGACTATTCCTGGCAAAATTGACGGTGTTCTCGATAAGGTAAAGGTTGATGTTGATAAAGTTGAAGCAGGCATGGCTGAATACTTTTATTCGGAAGACGGTAATACTGCGGTATATGTTGAAAATTTGACCGAAGCCGCACTTGCCCCAAAGGATTGTACAATTACCGGATTATCTGTTACTGATGAATCGGATATTAAATTAACAATTGACGGTATAGGACCCGGAAGCAATATAAGTGATGCGGTAAGCAAATACGGTTGTAAGCTTGATGATCCTAAAAATGGTTATACTTATATTGAAGATTCAGGTAACGGAGAATTTTACGGGGAAATAACTTTATTTTACAATGACGGAATTATTTATGAAGTTGATGTAGATTTTTATTAATATACTAATAAAATACAGCAGAAGTTTAATTCTGCTGTATTTTTTATTGGTAGGAAATTTCAGTAAGTAAATGATATAAAAAAATCCGTTGACACGCTTTTTACTATATGATATAATGTGATTGTTAACAAATTAACAATAGGAGGTAAAAGATGAATATTTTTGTATGTGTTGGAAGTTCCTGTCATTTAAGCGGTTCTGCAAGAATAGTGGAACTAATGAAAAATGCTGTTGAAAGGAACAATCTTAATGATAAGGTTAAGCTTTCCGGAGCGTTCTGTCTTGGAAAATGTACTGAGGGAGTTTCAGTTAAATTTGACGATGAAATAGTATGCGGCGTTTCGGAGGATAATTTTGACGAAACTTTTCAGAAGTATGTACTTGATAAAATCTGATTATAGAAAGGTTTTGATTTTTATGAAAGATTATTTGCAGTTAAAAAAGCTTAATTGTAAAAATTGCTATAAATGTATACGTCACTGTCCGGTAAAATCAATAAAATTTTCTGATAATCAGGCTAATATTATTGCTGACGAATGTATTTTATGCGGAACATGTTTTGTAGTCTGTCCCCAGAATGCTAAACAAATACGCAATGATATACATAGAGTAAAAGACGCAATTAAATCAGGCAAAAAAGTTGTTGCCAGTATTGCACCGTCCTTTGCGGCGAATTACAGCGGCGTTAATATCACTTCTATGGAAAAAGCGTTAAAGAAGCTAGGATTTTGTATAGCGGAAGAAACGGCTGTCGGCGCACAGATCGTTACCGGCGAATATGAAAAGATGGTCAATGAAGGTAATAAGAGCATTATTATTTCATCATGCTGTAATTCGGTAAATACGCTTATACAGAAGTATTTTCCCTACAGCTTTGAAATATCTTGCCGATGTTCTTTCACCTATGCAGGCACACTGCAAAAAGCTTAAAGATGATTATCCTGATTGCTATACCGTATTTATCGGTCCGTGTATTTCCAAAAAAAGGAAGGCTGAAAAAATATGCCGGACTGGTAGACACTGTACTTACATTTGAAGAACTTAGTGAATGGATGGAACAGGAAAATGTAACATTTGAGTCAGTTGAAGAAGATACTGATGATAAATTTATTACAAGACTTTATCCTACTAACGGCGGTATTTTAAGAACCATGAAGAACCGAAATGAAAAATACAGTTATTTTTCTGTTGACGGTACAGAAAACTGTATAAATGCGCTAAAGGATATAATTGACGGTAAATTTGAAAACTGTTTTATAGAAATGTCAGCATGTACCGGAAGCTGCATAGGCGGTCCGGTAATGAACAAGGAAAACAAACTTCCTGTTACTGATTTTATTGCCGTTGACAGATATGCAGGAAAGAACAATTATAATATACCTGATTATGACAGTGAAGAACTGAAAAAAAGAATTTAAGAGCGATATTCTTCACAGAGCAATGCCGAGTACACGTATGATCAATGAAATTTTGCATAAAATGGGTAAAACCACTCCTGAACAGGAGCTTAACTGCGGAAGCTGCGGATATGATACATGTCGTGAAAAAGCGATTGCAGTGTACCAGAATAAAGCGGATTTTACAATGTGCTTGCCGTTTTTGAAGGACAAAGCAGAATCGTTTTCCGATAAGATAATTAAAAATACTCCTAACGGAATTATTGTGCTCAATGAAGATTTGATTGTTCAGCAGATCAATAATGCCGCATGCGAGATCATGAATATTAAAAAATTCTTCGGATATACTTAATTCGCCGGTTGTAAGAGTGCTTAACCCTACAGAATATCTTAATGTTATGGATACTAAACGGAATGTTCATGATAAAAAAGTATATCTTGCAGAATACGGTAAGTATGTTGAAGAAACTATTATCTATGATCCTGATTATCATATTATTATGAGCATTATGAGAGATATTACTGCTGAAGAAAATGAGCGTGAAAAACGAAATAAGATTACAACCAATACTATTGAAGTTACAGACAAGGTTATTGAAAAGCAAATGAGAACCGTACAGGAAATTGCGTCGCTCCTTGGCGAAACGGTTGCCGAAACCAAGGTTGCGCTGACTAATCTGAAGGAGAGTCTCGGTGATGAATAATCTATGTACTGATGTGGGATATCACAGCTTATATAAGCATGGAGAACAGCTTTGCGGCGATCATGTAGACGTAATTGAAAAAGGCGACGATTATACTGTTCTTGTTCTTGCGGACGGTCTTGGCAGCGGAGTAAAGGCAAGTATTCTTTCAACTCTTACATCAAAAAAATTATTTCCACAATGATGGCGAATGAAATGAGTATTGAAGAATGTGTTTCTACAATTGCTGCAACACTTCCGGTCTGTGAAGTGAGAAAGGTTGCGTATTCAACGTTTACGATCATGAGGATATTAAATAACAGCGAGGCGGAGCTCATTCAGTATGATAATCCTCATGTTATTTTGCTGAGAGACGGGAAAAATTTTGAGTATGAAAAACAACGTATGGAAACAGGCGGAAAGATTATTTATACTTCAAAGATCCAGCTTTGTGAGAATGACGTATTTATTGCAATGAGTGACGGTGCTATTTATGCCGGAGTAGGGAAATATATGAATTTCGGCTGGCAGCGTGAAAATATAATTGATTATATTGAAAAGCTTTATGACGATAATTATACTGCAAAGGTTATAGCAACGCTTATTCTTGATGAGTGCGACTGTCTTTACGGCGGCGAACCTGGAGACGATATCACTGTTGCGGCTATAAAAATACGTACAAGAAAACCGGTAAATATGCTGTTTGGGCCGCCCTCAAATCCAGATGACGTTAACAAAATGATGTCGCTTTTTTTTCAAAGGACGGAAAAAGAATTGTCTGCGGCGGTACGACTTCCATGCTAGCGGCTCAATATCTGGGTGAAGAGGTTATGCCTGATTTGGATTATTTTGATCCGGATATACCTCCGATTGCTCATATAAAGGGTATTGATCTGACAACGGAGGGTGTTATAACAATGACTCAGGTTCTGAAATATGCACAGAATTACCTGACAGATAATGTATGCTATTACGATTGGAGTACTAAAAAGACGGCGCTTCGCAGATAGCAAGAATGCTGTTTGAAGAGGCAACGGATATTAATTTTCTTGTGGGCAGGGCAATGAATCCGGCACATCAAAATCCGGGACTGCCTATTAATTTCAGTCTGAAAATGCGGATAGTTGAAGAGCTTTCAGAGTGCCTTAAGAAAATGGGGAAGAAAATAAAAGTCAGTTATTTTTAAAAAAAACGGAGAAATGCTATGAGAAAATTCGATACAAAGGTTCAGTATCTCAAGTATAAGATTTTAAGAGAAGTTGCAAGATATGCAATGGAGGACAGACTTCTGGACTGTTATACAGAAATTCCGGGAATTATAGTAAAAGGTCCTGAATCGACTATGAGATGCTGTATTTATAAGGAAAGAGCTATTGTAAGCGAGAGAATCAAGCTTGCAATGGGAGGCGATAAATCTAACCCTAATGTTATTGAGGTTATTGATATTGCCTGTGATGAATGTCCGGTAAGCGGATATAATGTAGTACACGATCTTTGCCGCGGCTGTATTGCTCACAGATGTGAGGATGTATGTGCAAAAATGCTATCACTTTTGATGAAAATCAGAAAGCGGTCATTAATAAGGAAAATTGTGTTGAATGCGGAAGATGTGCGTCAGTCTGTCCGTACGGCGCGATCACAAACAGAAAAAGACCTTGTGAAAGGGCTTGTAAGGTCAATGCTATACATATGGGTAAGGACAAATGCGCTGAAATTGACAATAATAAGTGTATTTCCTGCGGCGCATGTGTTTACCAGTGCCCATTCGGAGCGGTTATTGACAAGTCCTTTATACTTGACGTTATTAATTTGATGAAGAAAAGCCGTAATAATGAATGCAAGCTTTATGCAGTGGTTGCGCCTTCAATTTCCAGTCAGTTTTCTTATGCAAGGCTAGGACAGGTAATTACAGGTATCAAGCAACTAGGTTTCCATACTGTAGTTGAAGCGGCATTGGGCGCTGATATGGTAGCGTATGCTGAAGCGGCGGAGCTTGCTGAGAAAAAAATTCCTTACAAGCTCATGCTGTCCGGCATTTGTGGACTATATTCATAAACAGTTTCCGGATATGGTTGAGCATATTTCTCATAATCTGTCTCCTATGGCTGCAATTGCTAAATATATTAAGGAAACAGATGAAAATGCAAAAAATTGTATTTATTGGTCCGTGCACTGCTAAGAAAATGGAATTCCAGAAAGAAAGCGTCAGACCTTATGTAGACAGTGTAATTACTTTTGAAGAGTTACAGGCTCTGTTCGACGGCTGCGGTGTCGACATTACAACACTGGAAGAGGGTATTCTTGACAATGCTTCATATTACGGCAGAATTTTTTGCAAGAAGCGGAGGTCTTGCCGACGCTGTAAGTCAGGCGATCTCTGAACAGGGAATTGAAAACTTTAATTACAATCCTATTTCATGCGACGGTATAGAAGCATGCCGTGCGGCGCTTCTGAGAGCCTCCAAAAACGTACTGCCTAATAATTTTATAGAAGGTATGGCATGCAGCGGAGGCTGTATAGGCGGTGCCGGATGCCTTACTCATGGAGTAAAGCATAAAAATGAAGTTGATAAATACGGCAGAGAAGCTTTTTGAAAAAACTATTTCAAAAGCGCTATTGGTTTTATGAAGTAAATATATAATAAAATACTGAAAAACTGACTTCAATGGTATTAGAAGTCAGTTTTTGTTTTATTATCGGTATAGTTTTCATTTCTTGACTTTTCTTTAAGATAAGAGTATAATTAAATATTATCAATGATATTAACAAAATAGAATCGCTGTCAATCAAGGAGAAAATAATGAGTATTAAATTTCATCTTCCGGACTTTGCCGTGAGGTATCATTTTAACCGAATATTTCTATCAATGCTGGAACATTGTCCTCAATATTTTTACGATGGAGTGGAGATAGCTTCCGTTTACGGCTGCTTCCCCAGTCTTTATGGAACGGCGGAAGAACTATGCCGGGAGTGTGCGATAAATCATTTGTAAAAAAGGTTGTTCGGGAGTTTAACAAGCTCGGCATACCTCTCAGATTTACTTTTACTAATCCGATGATCACTGAAGAACATCTTAATGACGATTTCTGCAATTTTGTCTTAAGAACTGCTGAAAACGGTAAAAACGGCGTTATTGTCGTATCTCCAATACTTGAACAATATATAAGGGATAAGTACCCGGGATATAAAATCACAAGCTCTACTTGTAAGCGTATTACGGACATTAACAATTTAAACAGCGAGCTTGATAAAAATTATGACATAGTTGTTTTAGATTACGATTTTAATAATAAATTTGATATGTTGGAAAAAGTACAGAATAAGGAAAAATGTGAAATACTGGTTAATGCATGCTGTATTCCGGGATGCAAAAACCGTGTTGAGCATTACCGTGAAATAGGTCTGTCGATTGCATACTGCGATCATCTGAAAAAAGTATCCAAACAAGCCTTTCAATCCTAAGGACTATAATCTAAAGGTAAGCAATCTTAGTTGTCCTTCTATGGATTATGACGCAGTTGACGTAAGAAGTCTTTCAACACATATTTCTCCGGAAGATATTTTAAATAAATATGTGACAATGGGATTCAATCAGTTTAAAATCGAGGGCAGAACTGCTACTATGTTTAATTTAGTTGAATTTTATCTTTATTATATGATTAAACCTGAATATAAAAGATAAAGCAAGACTTGCACTATTAAACAATCTTGTTAATAACAATTTAATAAATACCAGTTTCTGATAAACTTAATGGAGTGCTTAGATCAATTATTCATCTAAGCACTCCATTTTTTTTACGAAAATTCAAATTTTTCAAGGATCCTTTTTGCGTCCTGAATACGAACTCCCTTTACCTTATTGTTTCTCGGTACTTCTGTGTTAAAATAAAAGTCCAGACGGCATCTGCCGAGTTTTTTATCAAAAGGATTCTGTACAATTTGTATTTTAATCAGTTTATCCTTATCGGCAAGAATTGTATGAAAAGCGTAAAATCGGGAATACCGTATGCAGCAAAAATTATCTTCAATTGTAATACCTGATGTATACAGCGCAACAATTTTAATAATAAATAACCAGACAAAAGGTATTTCAGCCATAATTGAAATAAAAAATAATGATGTCATAAACCGTGGGAAACAGCCAGACCAGCAGCGCAGCAACTACCGGAATAAGCAGAATGAAAACAGCCGGAGTACCTGTATAGGTTATAAATGCAAGTTTTGAAACCTTTACTTTGCGTTTGGTAATATATTTTTTGAAGTCCAGCAGATCAAGGGCACGGTTTGCCTGCTGCCTTGTAAGTATGGGAAGAAGTACGGGAAGCTCATTTTTTTCTGATTACCGTATCCTGAACAGCTTATATTGACCGTTGACGTTTTAAAAAGCTTCATAATAAGGCTTTGCCTCAGATCAACATAATTAATTTTATCAGGGACAATATGGTAGATTCTTTTAGTCAGCGTTCCCATTTTTATTTTGAGTATATTTTTGTCCTTTTTCATAATAAATCCGGCATAGCGCAGTATATTGGCTGCAAATGAAAAAAAGCCATGTTATAATAACCAGAAATCCAAGGATAATTGCTGCCGGCGGAATTTTAAGGGCTAATTTCGCAGAAACGCCGTTTGCCAGCTTAATAAATTCCACAAGCTCGGTTTCCAGTAAATCTTTTATGATTCTTCCTGACTGAAAAAGAAAAGTTGAAAGATAAACTATCCCTGAAAGACTGTTTGAAAAAAACAAAGGAAAAGAATACTATTGTGAACCATTTGGGTTTAAATTCAAATGTTTTTTTTGCCTTCTTTATGAACTTCCGGAAGCTTTCGCCGAAGCATTTTCAGATCCTCGCGTCTTATAAGCAGGGACATATCGGAGGTTCCGAAGGTTCCAGCACAGGTATCGACGCTGACTTTTGCCGCCTTGAACGGTCTGAGAAAAAAACTGTGTTCGGCAGTAACTGCCGATATATTTTTGTAAGGAATAATAATCTCCTTATTTACAAATATTCCGCTTATAAGGCAAACGTTATTTTTTTCAAAACGAAACCATGTAAACAGCCACCTGAAATATCCAAAGCCTAAAATGAACAGTATTACAAGAATATCAAACCATGCACCCTTGATCCATGTATAAAAAGCGTTAAAGTCAAGAGTGAATGTCCGTATGCCTCTCAGAAGAGGAAATACAAGCAGCCATATGTTTTTTGGCTGCATTTTTTATTATTTTCAGCGGATGTTCGTGGTACAAGCTTTTCCTCCTCCTTAAACCTTAAGATTATAATTAAACTCGGCAAAATCATGGTCGCTTAAAAAAACATTACTGTCATCATTCCTCCGTAAGCATATAAAACTATAAAATTCAATCCGGTAAGTTTTGAAAAAGGTGTAGAGACAGAAGTTGTAAACTGAATTTTGTCAATACGGATTATTTGCTTTTTTTTGAAATAAAATCCGCTTTCTTTAATAATTCTATCGTTTGAAACATAATAATTAAGGTTTTTTTAAAATAAATCGGAAGATAAATTATTGCTGTAAAAAAAACCGGCGGCCAAGAATATAATACACAATAAAATCATAACTATTGGTATAAAGGACAGGAAATATACGGTAACGGCAAGCAGTATAAATGTTACGGATAGTATAAGTATTTTTAGTATATTTAGACATGTTTTGTCTGCATAATAATGCTTCATAATTCCTCCGCTTTCTTTTTTAATTATTATATAGTTTATTATATGTTCGTCGGACGCAAAATAAAATAAATGCTTACGTTTATTATATCATAAAACAGATATTGAATTCAATAAGAGGTGCAAAAAAATGCTTGAAACAATTAATAAAATGGTATGGGGAGATTTTCTGCTGTTTTTACTTTTTGGGGACGGGTCTAATGCTCAGCTTGAGATTTAAGTTTTTTCAGATTTTTAAAATCAGATATATTTTTAAAAATACCATTTTAACGTTGTTTAATAAAAAAAACTCAGTCAATTCTTCCGATAAAGAAAGTATTTCCCAGTTTCAGACATTTGCAACTGCTCTTGCTGCTACAATGGGTACGGGAAACATCGTAGGCGTAGCTACTGCACTCACTATAGGCGGTGCTGGAGCAATATTCTGGATGTGGATATCTGCAATTTTAGGTATGGCTCTGGTTTACGCTGAAAATTATCTTGGCACAATTTACAGAAAAAAATCCGACGGTCTGTGCGTAGGGGGTCCTATGGCATATTTGGAAAAAGGTGCAGGTAAAAAATTTCTTGCAGTATTGTTTGCGGTTTTCTGTATTTTTGCTTCTCTTGGAATGGGTAATATGACGCAGGTGAATTCTATTTCCTCCGCTGCAAAGGATTCCTTTGGAATCCCTGAAATAGTTACAGGTATTGCGGCAGCGGCAGTTGCCTTTATCATTATATCTGGAGGTATCAAAAGAATCGGTAAAGCCTCGCAATTTCTTATTCCCATACTTTCCGTAGTTTACATAGGCGCAGCTATTTTAATAATTATCAAATTCAGAAACAATTTATCCGACACCTTTTCACTTATCTTTAAAGACGCTTTCGGAATAAAAGCAGCAGGGGGAGGGATCTGCGGAGAAGTTTTAAAAAAGAGTATAAACACCGGACTAAGAAAAGGAGTTTTTTCCAACGAAGCAGGATTGGGAAGTTCTGCGTTGTTACATTCTGCGTCGGAAAATACCAGTCCTCAAAAACAGGGTATGTGGGCGGTATTTGAAGTTTTTATAGACACTATTATATGCTGTACAATTACAGCGCTGGCAATACTTTCAAGCGGCGCGCTGAAATCCGGTAAGGACGGCGCTCCACTGGTAACAGAGGCATTTAAAACGGTTATGGGCAATTTTGCTCCTGCTTTTACGGCAGTATCAATACTGCTTTTTGCGTTTGCAACTCTTATCAGCTGGTTTTACTGCGGAGAATGCTCGGTAAAATACATATTCGGAAATGAGGGCGTTCCTTTTTACAAGTTTATTTTTACGGTATTTATTGTTATAGGCGCAGTTGCCAAGCTCACAACAGTCTGGACAGCTTCGGAAATATTCAACGGTCTTATGGCTATCCCTAATCTTATAGGACTTATTCTTCTGAGAAAGGAAGTAAAATCTGAATAAACAGTACCCTTTTTACGGCAATACTGTTTTCAGTGCAAAAGCCACTGAAAGGAGAAAGAAAATGAAAGCTATTTTACAGGAAAACAAAATAATCGGAACATATTCCCCGGATGAAGCGGTATTCATCGGCAGTGCGGCGGCTAAATATTCAAAAAAAAGAATTGCCATAGGCAGAAACGGTTATTCAAGAGCGGCAGAAATGGCTTTGTCGGCAGGAATAATTGCATCCGGTTCAGATGTCATATCCCTTGGCAAGTGTCTTGAAACAGAACTGTTTTTACGTCCCGTCTTGCTTCATGCGATTTGTTTGTATATTAAGGAAGAACCGCTTATGAAAATTGAAGTGCGTACAAAAGGCGGTCTGCCTATTGACAGACAATGCATGGAGATTATCAGCAGCGCCTGCACGAAAGAAAAGTTCCTGAGCTTTTATCCTCAGAGGGTACTGTTACTGACAGTCGGGGCTTTAAAGACGTATACAGACGTCACATTGAAGGACTTTTTACCGTCAAAATGTCCTTACTCGATTTATATCAGTAAATCCGGTAAAAACGGTCAGAAGATTCATTTTCCGAAAACCGAAGGCGAGGAACTTATAATTCAGCTGAGTGCAGACGGTACAAAAAAGCTTCGCTTTACTCTGACAAAAGCGGTTTCATTTCTTATGAAACGCTGATTTTTATCTGCTGTCTGGATATATTGGAAAACGGTAAAGATGTCGCTCTTCCTTTTGAATTTCCTTTTGCTGCGGACAATCTTGCTTCCAAATACGGCTGCAGAGTATACAGATATTATTCGTCTCCTCAGGACGGCTGTGATGAAGCCGCAAGAAAGCTTGCAAGAGAACAGAATTTTACTCTGGACGGTCTTTATCTGGCGCTGAAGTCTATAAAAATTGCAATTGATAAGGAGCTTGACCTTAAAGGAATCACAAAGCTTATTCCCGAATTTTATACTGCCAAAAAAATTTGTAGAGCTTGAAAAGGACAGGATAGATAAAATTCTTAATCACTGGGAGGGTAATATTACTCCCGGAGGTACAACATTTTCCAAGAGAGAAAGCCGTGTTATAATGCAGCCGTCTTCCTCTGGAAAGGGATTATGGTTACAGATTGAAAGCCGTTCAATGGAAGCGGCAGAAGAGCTTTGCGGTAAAATTGAGGAAAAGTTAAAAAAGAATAATTTTTAATTTTATAATTATTGTAAGTTTATTAGAAAAATTTTCCTTGACTTTTTTGTGCAATTTGCGTATAATGAATATGTATATTTTTATGAATCGTATTTTTACAATATATTTACTGTCTGCCGGAATGCGCTTTTGCAGTTCCGGCGGATAATATATAAAGTTTTTATGGCATTATTATGCCTTAAATATATTTTAAAGATCCGAGCGGCTTGGGATCTTAAAGTAAATTAATTATACAAAATTAATACATAATATCCGGTATATAGTCTTATTATTTATTTTTTCTACCATTATTTAAAACCGCCTTTACTTAGGTGATATTAAACGGAACAATCATTCTAAATCAGAAAAAAGAATAATCATTGAAAAATAACCGGAAAAAAGAAAAGCGAGGTTATAACGTGGAAAACAATCAGACAAAAGCGGCGAATGACAACAGACGAAAGGGACTTAAAAAGAAACGAACCGTTAAAAACGGCAGGTCAGAAAAAAAGCCTTGCCTCCAGCATCGGCGATAAAAACTACATTTGCTCCGAGACCGAAAAGAGAATCAAGAAAACTCCTGTAAAAATAATTCCGTTGGGCGGTCTTAATGAGATCGGAAAAAAATATGACCGTAATAGAATGCTGCAACGACATTTTTATTATTGACTGCGGACTGGCTTTCCCTGATACTGAAATGCCGGGAGTTGATATTGTTATACCTGATTTTACTTATATTGAAAGAAACAGGGATAAAGTACGGGGCGTTGTTCTTACTCACGGTCATGAGGACCATATCGGCGGACTTGCCTATCTTCTGAAAAAAGGTAAACGTTCCTGTTTACGGTACAAAACTTACTCTTGGACTTGTAGACGGAAAGCTTAAAGAACACGGTCTTTCAGGAAAGGTTAAGCTTATTGTCACTGCGCCGAGAAAAACAGTAAAAATGGGCTGTATGGCGGTAGAATTTATAAAGGTCAATCATTCTATTCCGGACGCTGTCGGAATGGCTATACACACGCCCGCCGGAGTTATCGTCCATACAGGAGATTTCAAAGTAGATTATAGTCCTATAAACGGAGGAATTATAGATCTGACACGTTTCGGAGAACTTGGAAGCAAAGGCGTTCTGGCGCTTATGGCTGATTCTACAAATGCCGAACGTCCGGGATATACACAGTCGGAGAGAAAGGTCGGAGAATCCTTTGAAAAGCTTTTTACAAAGGCTGAAGGAAAAAAGAATAATAATTGCTACGTTTTCTTCTAATATACACAGAATACAGCAGATTGTTGACTGTGCTGAAAGATACGGAAGAAAGGTTGCGGTATTCGGCAGAAGCATGATTAATGTTATTACTACCGCAATTGAACTGGGATATCTGAGAGTTCCAAAGGGTATAATTATAGACATTGACATGATGAATCGGTATGACAGTTCACAGATAGTGCTGATTACGACGGGAAGTCAGGGAGAACCTATGTCCGCTTTGACCCGAATGGCAATGAACGATCATAAAAAGTCAATATCACGCCCATGGACTTTATTATTATCTCAGCTACTCCTATCCCCGGCAATGAAAAAATTTGTGACTAAAGTTGTAAATGAGCTTATGAAATCCGGCGCTTCAGTTGTATACGAAGCAATGTACGAAGTTCATGTTTCAGGGCATGCATGTCAGGAAGAGCTTAAATTAATTCAGGCTCTTACAAAACCTAAGTTCTTTATTCCTGTTCACGGGGAATATAAGCATCTGAAAAAACATGCTGAACTTGCGCTTGAATTGGGAATGCCTAAAGAAAAACATTATTATCGGTGAAATCGGAAATGTAATTGAAACCGACGGTAATAAAATGTCTATCGTTTCACAGGTTCCGGCAGGAAGAGTTCTTGTTGACGGGTTGGGTGTAGGAGACGTTGGTTCAATCGTGCTCAGAGACCGAAAGCATCTTGCCCAGGACGGTCTGATAATAGTTGTTGTAGGAATAGATAAAGCAACAAACAGTATAGTTTCCGGTCCTGATATTATTTCAAGGGGATTTGTTTACGTGAGAGAATCGGAAGAGCTTATTGACAGTGCAAAGGCTGTTATGGGACATACTCTCGATTCCTGTTCTATTCAGGATTTCAGAGAATGGAATTCCATAAAAACGCGTATGCGTGATGCGCTTTCAGATTATATTTATGAAAAAACAAAACGCAGTCCTATGATACTGCCTATTATAATGGAAGTGTGATAAATTACCAGCGCTTGTATGGCAAATTCTGCGGTACGGCTTTTACAAATTTTCGGAGGTGGATCTGTTGAGAAGAAAGTTTCCGGTCAGTTTTATAATATCTATATGCCTGCTTATACTTTCATGTGTTTTTTCGGCAGTTATGCTGAGAGAATACAGTATTCAGCGATTCCTTCTGGCAATAATTCCGGCCGTAATATGTTCAGGAATCCTTATTACAGAACTGTTTATTGCTCATAAAAATTCCCTCAGATTTATTGCTTCATTGAATGAATCTGTAGGCGTAACGGAAAATGAGGTTCTTTATTATGCAGAGTCGCCGGCTGTGATTATGAACGAAGATTTTTTGGTTTTATGGTGCAATAAGGAATTTGACAGTCAGATAATGCCTGATTATGAGATATTTGGAAATAATATCGGTAAATTTTTTGATATTGATTTAAAGGAACTTATGATAGAAGGCGTTACTACCAATGAATACAACGGCAGAACCTATAAAATCACTTCTATTGTAATTGACAAAAACAATCGGAAAATGATTTATCTCAACTTTACAGATATTTCAGAATTTGCGGAACTTTTCAGTAAATATAAAAGAACCCGTCCTTCAGTGATCCTCCTTGTAATCGATAACTATGAGGACGTTTTACAAAAATTTTAAGGAAAGTGAAAAGGCGCAGGTTGCGGCGGCTATTGAAACTTTGCTTGAAGAATTTATGTCTAAGACGACAGGCGTTTTAAGAAAGCTTAGTCAGGATAAATTTATTGCAGTTATTGAAGAACAGCATTTGAATGAAATAATTAAATCTAAATTCAGTATTCTCGACAATGCCAGAAACATAACTGTCAGTGAAAAAAAGCAGTATTATTACCCTTTCCATAGGAGTAGGTCACGGCGCTTCGACTCTTGAAGAAAGCGAATCTTTTTGCAAAGCAGGCTCTTGATATGTGTCTGGGCAGAGGAGGGGATCAGGCAGCGGTAAAAACTGAAAACGGTTTCCGCTTCTTCGGCGGAGTTGCAAAGGGAGTTGAAAAGAAGTCAAGAGCCAAATCCCGTATTATTTCAAACGCTATACAGGAAGTGATCAACAGCAGCGACGATGTGTACATAATGGGACACAGGTTTGCCGATATGGACGCTGTCGGCTCGGGAACAGGTCTTGCCGGAGCTATACGGCAAATCGGTGTAGACGCTTACTTTGTCGTAGATATGCAGAAAAATTTGTCGGGAATGCTTATAGACAAAATAACTGAACAATATCCGGATATTATTATGTCTCCTGAGGAAGCGGAATTCCGTTTTGGTGAAAACAGTCTGCTTATTATTGTAGATACTCACAACGCAGCTATGCTTGAAAGCTACAAGCTTTATGAAATGGCTAATCAGAAGATAGTTATAGACCATCACAGAAAATCTGTTAATTTTATAGACGATGCTGTAATTTTCCATCACGAGCCTTATGCTTCATCAGCTTCGGAAATGGTTACGGAAATCATACAGTACTTTAAAAACATTACGGTTATTCCGCAGGTTTTTGCAGAAGCGCTGCTTGCGGGAATTATGCTTGATACAAAGAATTTTGTTATGAAAACAGGCGTAAGAACCTTTGAGGCCGCAGCTTATCTCAGAAAAAAACGGAGCCGATACTGTAAAAGTAAAAAGCTTTTTTACAAGCTCGATCGATGCCTACAGAAAAAAAGTCTGCGCTTATTTCATCAGCTGAGATCATAAACAAATGCGCCGTTGCAACAGCGCACAGCCCGTCAGACGATATGAGAATAATCGCTCCTCAGGCAGCGGACGAACTTCTTAGTATTCAGGATGTCGACGCTTCCTTCGTAATTTATAAAATAGGAAATGTTACGAATATATCGGCAAGATCCCTGGGTGCTATGAATGTTCAGGTCATAATGGAAAAGCTGGGCGGTGGGGGTCATCAGACCATGGCAGCCGTACAGCTTGAAGATACTTCTTTTGAACTGGCAAAGCAAATGCTTATTGAAGCAATCAATTCAGATTAGGAGGACAAAACAATGAAGGTGATTTTTTACAGGATGTTAAAGGATCGGGAAAAAAAGGCGAAGTTAAAAACGTATCCGACGGATATGCCAGAAATTTCCTGATAGGAAAAGGACTAGCCGGTGAAGCTACAGCCAAAAACATGAATCTTCTCGACGGACAAAAAGCTTCTGCACAGCACAAAAAAAGATGTTGAAAAACAAAACGCTGAAGACATCAAAGCGGCTATAGACGGTAAAACAGTAAAGACTTCCGCAAATGCAGGCTCTAACGGAAGGCTTTTCGGTTCGATTACAACGGGCAATATTGCCGACCTTATTGAAAAACAGTTCGGCAAAAAAATTGATAAGAAAAAAATATCTCTTAAGACTGAAATTAAGAATTTTGGTACTTATGAAGCAGAAATCAGACTCTACAACGGAGTTACAGCTAAAGTAACTGTAGATGTTACTGAAAAAGCTGATTATGAGCAGAAATTCCAAGGAGTTAATAAATGGATTACGAGGATTTTTCCGATAAAGGAGCTTCCGTACAGCCTTGAGGCGGAACAGACGGTGCTGGGTGCGATTCTAATTGATCAGTCGGTTATTTCCGTGGTTCTGGAAAAAGTAAAGCCGGAAAGTTTTTCAATGAACAGCACCGTGCTCTTTTTAATATAATGCTTAGAATGTTTACCTCCGGTATAAAAGCGGATATCATAACCGTTTTGAATGAATCGGTCAAGGAAAACATCTTTGAATCCGCTCAGGAAGGAAGAAATTATCTCGGCGCACTTGTTAATATGGTGCCTTCCGTAGACAATGTTGACAGTTACTGTCAAATTGTTGCGGAAAAAATACTACATAAGAAGCTTAGCGCTTGTTGCCCGCGAGCTTCTTCATGAAATTGCTATGGGACAGAATACCGCTCAGGTACTTCTGGATTCCGCTGAACAAAAATATTTGACATAAGGCAGGGCAGAGACGTTAAGGGTCTTACTCCTATAAGCGATGTTGTATTTGAATCATGGGACAGACTCCAAAAAATTTCCGGTCCTGATAAGGACAAGTATCTCGGTGCAAAAACGGGATTTACGCTTCTTGATACGATTACGACAGGTCTTAACAAATCCGACCTTATTATACTTGCCGCCCGTCCGGGTATGGGTAAAACCTCGTTCGCTCTTAACATTGCAACAAACGTTGCAAGAAGAAGCGGAAAGGACGTAACAGTATTTTCGCTGGAAATGTCTAAGGAACAGCTTGCAACGAGAATGCTTTCAACCGAAGCCTTGGTTGACTCAAACAAACTCAGAAGCGGTTTCCTTTCAGATAACGATTGGGTACGCCTAGCGTCAAGCGCAGACGTTTTATGCGGTATGCCGCTTTATCTTGACGATACTGCCGGAACTACAGTGCAGCAAATAAAAGCAAAGCTCAGACGTGTAAAAAATCTAGGACTGGTAGTTATCGACTATCTGCAGCTTTTAGGTTCAACCGTTAAATCTGAAAATCAGGTACTGAGAATTTCTGAAATTACAAGAAATCTAAAAATTATGGCAAAGGAAATGGATGTGCCTGTTATACTGCTTTCACAGCTCAACCGTGGCGTTGAAAGCCGTCCTGACAAAAAGACCTATGCTGTCGGACTTAAGAGAATCCGGTTCTATCGAACAAGACGCAGACATTGTTATGTTCCTATACAGAGACGCATATTATAATAAGGAAAGCGCTGAGCCGAATATTTCTGAATGTATTGTTGCGAAAAACCGTCACGGCGAGACCGGAACGGTAAAAGCTTATCTGGGATGGTCAGTTTACACGTTTTTCAAACGCTGACTTTAATACTCCTCCGGAGGGTTAAATGTTTTTAGATATAGTAATAAATACCATTGACGAGTATGGTATGATAAAAAAGGATGATTGTATTACCGCTGCGCTTTCAGGCGGCGCTGACAGTGTTTGTCTGCTCATTATTCTAAAAGAACTTTCAGACAAATATAGTTTCACACTTGACGCTTTGCATATAAATCATTGTATCAGAGGAAAAGAAAGCGACAGAGATGAGGAATTTTGCCGAAATCTCTGTAAAAAATATGATATACCACTGACAGTTATCCGTACCGATGTTCCCGCGGCTGCCGCAGAATCAAAAAAAGTCGCTTGAAGAAACCGCAAGGGACATCAGGTATAAAGCCTTTGAAAAGCATGCCGGAGACAAAGGTAAAATTGCAACCGCCCATACGGTTTCTGACAATGCGGAAACGGTAATTCTCAATATGGCAAGAGGAACAGGTTTGAAGGGATTATGCGGTATACCGCCTGTGAGAGATAATATAATCCGTCCTCTTATAGATGTTACAAGACAGCAGATTGAAGATTATTTAAAAAGCATGAATCAAGGGTTTGTGACTGATTCCACAAATCTTTCAGACGATTATACAAGAAACAGGATCAGACATAAAATCATTCCTGAATTGCTTAAAATAAATGAGGGATTTTATAAAACTTTTTCTTCTGAAATTAAAATTCTAAAGGAAGAAAACAGTTTTATCGCTCAGTGTGCCGAGGATGCATACAGAAAGTGCCGAAACGGTTCGGGTGTAATAAGCGGATTGGATAAATATCCCGACGCTGTGAAAAAAAAGAATCATTTCTATGTTTTTTATTGAAAATAATCTTCCTTTTGATTATAATAAAATATGTTCAGTATGCTCTCTTGCCGAAAAAAACGGCAAAATCAATATTGCAAAAGGAGTTTTTATTATCGGAAAAAATGGCAGTATTTCTATTATTGGCGAATCTGAAAGAATTCCGGAGCTTGAAACTCCTCTTAAAATTGGTCGGAATTATATTTTTAAGAATAAAGTTCTGATTGCTGAAAAAAATAAAAAGACTTTATTGATCGACCTGGATAAAGTCTGCGGTACGATTATTCTTAGAAACCGGAGATACGGGGATAAAAATCAAGCTTAGCGGACGGGATTTTACATCTTCCGTGAAAAAGCTTTTAAATGAAAATATTCCATCTGAAAAACGTCCGTTTATTCACTATCTGTCCGATGATATGGGACTCATTTATGTTGAAAATATCGGCGTTGCAGACAGAGTTAAAGTAACAGGGGAATCAAATCGGATTTTATCCGTAAAAACAGAGGATGTGATATGAAATTGTCAGAACACGAAATAAAAAAGTCCTCTTTTCGGCTGAGGAAATAAAAACTCGTGTTGCAGAATTAGGAAAAATTCTAACTGAGGATTATAAAAACAAAAATCCTCTTTTAATCTGCCCTTTGAAGGGTTCTATTATGTTTTTTTTCAGATATTGTAAGGGAAATAAAAATTCCCTGTGAAATTGACTTTATGACTGTTTCAAGTTATAATAGTAATACGGTAGCTCCGGAGAAATTAAAATTTTAAAGGATCTTACGGAAAATATAAACGGAAGACATGTTCTCATTATAGAAGATATTATTGATACAGGTCTTACCCTTTATAATCTGAAAAAATGTTAAGCAGCAGAAATCCCGAAAGCTTGAAAATCTGTACTCTTTTAGATAAACCGTCCCGCCGCATTGCCGATATTAAAGGCGATTACTGCGGATTTGTTATTCCCGATAAGTTTGTGGTAGGTTACGGCATGGATCTGAATGAGAAATACAGAAACCTGCCTTTTATAGGCATTTACGAATCTGAAAATACATAAGGCAGCGCCGCACAGCGGTATTGTCGCAGACAAAAAGAATGGAGTGAATTTATTATTGGCATCTAACAGAAACAACAGAGGAATAGCAGCATATATTGCAGTTGCAGCAGTTCTGATTCTTGCATTTGTGTTTATTTTTCCTCAAATTACTGAATCAGGCAAAAAAACTCAGTATTCGGATGTAATTAAGTACTTTGACGATTACAAGGTTAGCTCTTACACCCTTGATCTGGGATCAGGCGAGCTTGAATTTACAATTGAAGGGGAAGAGAAGCCCCGTCAGTATACAGTTCCTAATGTAAGCGTTTTTTCTTGACGATACTGAAAATTACAGAGAAAATTACAACCAAAAGCATCCTGACGCTCCGCTGAAACAGGATTACAAAAAGATCAAGGATAATTCATGGATTCTTTCTGTGGTTCCGACTGTTTTAATGCTTGGATTGGGCATTGCATTGTTCATTTTTATGATGAAACAGGCAGGCGGCGGCGGTAAATATTCTTCATTCGGCAAAGCAAACATTAAAAATCAAGCGCATAATAACGGTAAGAAGGTTACCTTTGCCGATGTTGCCGGTGCTGATGAAGAAAAAGCATGAAATGGAAGAAATCGTTGATTTCCTTAAAAATCCTAAAAATACAGTGAAATCGGCGCAAGAATTCCAAAAGGCGTGCTTCTTTTTTAGGACCTCCTGGTACAGGTAAAACGCTGCTTGCAAAGGCTGTTGCCGGTGAAGCAGGCTGTCCGTTTTTCCCAATTTCAGGTTCTGATTTTGTTGAAATGTTCGTAGGTGTCGGCGCTTCAAGAGTACGAGACCTTTTTGAACAGGCAAAGAAAAAAATGCTCCATCAATTATTTTCATTGATGAAATTGACGCTGTGGGACGTCAAAGAGGCACAGGTCTGGGCGGCGGACATGATGAACGTGAACAGACTCTGAACCAGTTACTTGTAGAAATGGACGGCTTTACGGGCAATGAAAGTGTTATTGTAATTGCAGCTACAAACCGTCGTGATATTCTTGATCCCGCACTGCTGCGTCCGGGACGTTTCGACAGGCAGATTGTAGTCAGCTATCCTGATATAAAAGGACGTGAAGAGGTGCTGAAGGTTCATACAAGAAATAAGCCTTTAGCTCCGGACGTAAACCTTAAGACAATAGCACAGACGACAGTCGGATTTACAGGAACTATTCTGAAAACGTTGCCGCTGAAATTGACGCTGAGATGAGAGAAATTATTGAGGGCGGTTATCAGAAGTCTAAAGATATTCTTGAAGAACATATGGATCAGCTGCATCTTCTTGCAAAATATCTTATGAAATTTGAAAAGATTGACAGCAATGACTTTGAAATTCTTATGAAGGGTGAAATGGATTCAAAGGTTTTTGAAAATTCTCCGGAAGATACTAAAACTGAAGAAAATTCAGAACCAGAAAGCACTAATGTTACCAATGAAAATTCTACAAAAACAGAAGAATAAAAACTATGGAGACTGTTATATACAGTCTCCATAAATTTGATTACAGGAGTAACAATTATGAAACTTCACTATAAGGGCAAATATGATTTAAATCCGGATTCCCTTCCGCATCAGCCTCATAAACCCAACGCCGTTCCTTTTAAGGAGGCAAAAGACACCAAAACCATGGCTATGATTTGTAATATTGCAGCTTTTCTGCTGCTTATTCCATTATTAATAATTTTATTTTTTAGATGCGGCAGAAACGGTCTTATTAATTTGTTTTGGGGGTCGCTCCTTTCAATGCTTTGTTTGTTTCCTCACGAAATTTTACATGCTGTCTGCTTTAAGGAAGATGTGTATTTATATACAAATTTCAAACAAGGCATGCTTTTTGTAGTCGGTACTGAAACAATGATCAAGATTTATTATTATGTCTCTTCTGCCTAATCTGATATTTGGATTTATTCCGTATATTATTGCTATGATTATACCATCGGCTTCAATTTTAGGAGCTTTCGGAGCTGTATCAATTTGTATGGGCGTCGGCGATTATTATAATGCAATACATGCGCTAGTACAGATGCCTAAAGGTTCAAGAACATATTTACATAAATTCAATTCATTCTGGTATATTCCTGAAAGGTAATTTTTATAAGTAAAAACCCGCTTTGAAGCGGGCTTTTTTATTTATATAAAAAAGAGCACCGCTGTTATGCGGTGCTGAGAGGGGGATCACACGGTCAGTTTTACCGTGTTATTAAAGACCTTTTAAAAAGATCAATGAAAATGTCATGTTTAAATTTTATAAGTGAAAAAAATCTTTATCTGTATGCACTCTGAAAAATTTATTTTCAGCTGTCTTTTTGAGACAAAGTGAACAAACAAATTTTTGGTTTACAATAATCTGAGTAAATGAATAGCCATCACAGCCTACAGACATTATAATATCATCATTTATCAAAAATTCTGCACTTTTCAGCGGATAAGATATACCTATTCCCAAAGCCTTGACAAAGCTTTCCTTGAGAGTCCATATTCTGAAAAACATTTGATCCGAATCGGCGGAATTTTCTAAAATATATTTTTCTTTTTCAGAAAAAGCACGTCTGATCACACCGGGACGTAACTTGCGAATATCCTCTGCATCAACGCCAACCTCTGTTTTTTCTATAGCGCATACAGCAAGCTCTCTGCAATGGCTTATATTAAAATAAAAGATTTTTACTGTCTTTGAGAAAAGGTTTTCCATACTTGTTGTATGATACCGAACTTTCACTTAAATCAATACCGTATGATTTAAGCCCGTCTGATAACGCAGTATAAACAGATTTTCTCAGTTGCTTTTTATGCAGCGCCTTATCATTATCAAGGTTAAATGAACGCCTGACAAAATAAAGCACTTATCAGCCTTTTTTTAGCTGTTGATTTTGTTGTTGTTTTTGCTGTTTTTTGTAGAAGCCTTAACAGCCTTAGAAGCAGTTTTGGAATCAGCCTTTACGGACGCCTTGGTTGATTTTGCTGTTTTTGCAGGAGCAGCCTTAGCTGATTCTTCCTTATCTGTCTTAGCAGCTGCCTTGGTTGTTCTCTTTTTTGCAGCAGCCTTAGGCTTTTTATTTTCTTCAATAACAGCCTGAATAGAAAGTGCTTTTGAAATATCACCGTCAACTGTAATTTTTCCGGCTTCAAAAAGCTTCAACTGCGCCCAGATTGCCGCTTAAAATATTAACAATATCTTCTCCAGAGGCTGTCAGTATAGCGTCATTATCCTTATAGTCAAACGGTTCTATAAACAACTGACCGTCGTTGATTTCAGCGTAGAACGCACCTGAACCTTCGCCAGTGATATTGATCTGCAATGCAAGATGACCTTCGTATTTGCTTACATCTGCCGAACCGAATTCTTTCTTTACCTTAGCTACGATTTCTTCATAAGTCATAGTTAAAATCCTCCTGTTTAATATACTTAGCTATGTTTACGCATCAAGCGTTCAATTTATTTTTTCATATTATATTTATAACATAAATTTCATAAAGAAGTCAATTGTTTAAATGTAGATTTTTTTTGATGTGAATTTGACTAAAATCAGCAATTTTTTTTTGATTTTTCGGTGCAAAATCAACGTAAATACGACTTTTACAATAGAAAATAAACAAATCATAAAACTTTTGATATAAAATACTGGTTATTTTGACTTATAAATTCATTGTGCAAAATGACGAATTAATTAATCGTTTTTTGTATGATCCAACATTTTTATGGGTTGTTTAAAGAATAACAATATGATATAATATTATTAACAAGTTAAAAATTCTTATTTGGGGGATTTTATGTTAATAAAATTAAAGAATTTAAAATGTCTGATTGATAGTTGGTATAACAAAATTTCAAATTCAAAAACCTATCAAAAGTGGTCAGTTATTGTCTTTTTGTTTTCTTTGCTTTGCGGCGGTAATTCTGATCCAGATCAAATTTATGCTTCCTCTGGATCAACCGATATTCGGTCATGACGTGGGTTATCATCTTCTTCGTACTGAAGCCTTAAAGCAGCGAATTGAAGATATGAATTTTTTTCAACGGCGGTATTGATTATTTGTTTTACAACGGTGCGGGATATGCAAGTTCCTTGGCTTATCCGGATCTGCTTTTATACATTCCTGCTCTTTTGCGGACAGCCGGTGTCGGAATAGGTCTGAGCATGTCGATTTTTTTAATCGTATGCCATGTTCTTAGCTATTTTTCGATGTTTTTATGTGTGCGAAAAATTTCCGGAAGTCCGGTCTGCGGAACTATTGCCGCCGTTATTTTTTCATTGTCACAGTACAGACTTGATAATCTTTTTACAAGATTTGCGCTGGGTGAGATTCAGGCGTACATATTCTGGCCGATAATTATATACGGTTTATACGACTTGATATTTGATGAATTCAAAAAGCCGTATGTACTTGAATAGGAATTGCCGGTATGCTGCTTACTCATACCGTTTCTACAGCGCTTGCATTAGGATTGTGTGTTCTTTATGTTCTCATATTTATCAAAAGACTTATTAAAAATCCCAGAAAAATTATAAAGCTTGGTATTACGGCACTGATAGTCGTTGCAGTAACGTCTTTTTATTGGATACCCCTTCTGGAGTTTATGTCGTCATGTGATTTGACAGTTGCTCATCCCAGAAATGCAGCGTCGCAGTTTGTAGGAAAATTTTTAAACCTGTTTAAGGATATTCCATTGATTTATGCCGATGCAGGTTTAGGCATTGTGATTTTTCTGCTTTGCCTTCCGAGAATTGCCCTTTGTAAGAAATCTCCGATTTACAAGTCTCTTAATATTTCCGATACGGATAAGAAGCGTCCTAAGCTTCTTGTTGCCGCTGATTCATTTATGATTATAGGATTTCTTATATGTATTGCTTCAACAGATATTGCTCCTTGGAAAATATTGGCACCGATCCTTGATTTTCTGCAATATCCGTATCGCTTATTTGCATTAGCTACCGCTTTGATAGCTGTTGCTGCTGCAATATTTGTGTATTGTTTAACTGAATTTACAAATTCACATAAATTAGGAATGGTTGTTGTGACTGCGGCTGCGGTTATATATTCATGCATTCACATTCAAACAATTGCTCCGTTCCACTTGGGGGAATATCCTGATAATTATTATGACAATCCTGAACAAACATATGATGTCAGCTACGGAGAATGGCTTCCGTGGGCAACTCAAATTAATATAGATTACGCCAGAGAAATGACAGATAAACTTGTTTTAAATAACGGTCAGCAAGTGCCGTTCGGAAGATATAACGGGTATCTTGAATTTATCATGCCGGAGGAAGGAGCAGATTATGCCGACGTACCGTTTATCTGGTACAAAGGCTATACTGCTGAGGATGAAACCGGAAAAGAGCTTGATATTTCTATGAATGAAATCGGCTTTGTAAGGGTAGATACCTCAGACGCCCAGGGCAAGGTTATGGTTCAATATAAGGTCACTCCGTTAAAAATAACATCATACTTTATTACATTGGCAACAATTATATTTCTTATAATTATGATTATAAGAAATATAATCCGCAGGAAAAAAATAAAATAAATTCTCCCGTTACTGTCGAAATAACATAAAATCAGAGGACGCTTTTTAAGGCGTCCTTTTTGTTAAATACAAACATAAGTTTAATAAATCAAATAAAATCCCAAATCCTTGACATTTTTATAAATTTATTATAAAATAAATATAATTATGTAAAATTAAATAAAGACGGATAAACAGATAAAGAAACGGCTTTTACTGTTTCCGCAGAAGGGAATATTCTTAAAATGAGTAACCAAATTAATGGCGTAAAGAGCGGATTCGGCTCTAGACTTGGATTTATTCTGGCAGCTGCCGGTTCTGCGGTGGGATTAGGAAATATTTGGCGTTTTCCATATCTGGCAGCAAAATACGGCGGAGGAATGTTTTTACTTATATATCTTATACTTGCAGTAACTTTTGGATTTGCACTTATGATAACAGAAATTGCCATTGGCAGAAAAACAGGTAAAAGCGTTATCGGTGCATATTCAGCTATTAACAAACGTTTTGCTCCTCTTGGTTGGCTTGCTGCGGCGATTCCTGTTGTAATACTTCCATATTACTGTGTTATCGGAGGCTGGGTCTTAAAATATCTTACAGAATTTGCTACGGGAGGCGGAAAATCAACTGCCGACAGTGGTGATTACTTTTCTGCATTTATAAGCAGTCCTGCTGCACCAATGGTATTCTTTGCGATTTTTATTGTGCTTACCGCCGCTGTAGTAATGCTTGGCGTTGAAAAAGGCATAGAAAAAGTCAGTAAAATTCTTATGCCTGTACTAATGCTGCTTATTATAGGTATCGGTGTTTACACTCTTACTCTTCCGGGAGCAATTGACGGTCTGATATATTATGTTAAACCTGATTTATCGGAGTTTTCCATTAAAACAGTAATAGCCGCAATGGGGCAGCTTTTCTACTCTATGTCCCTTGCCATGGGAATTATGATTACTTATGGCTCATATATGCGTAAAGAGGATAATATTGAAAAAATCAGTAAGACAAATTGAAATTTTTGATACGTTGGTGGCTTTTCTTGCCGGTTTGATAATTGTTCCGGCTGTATTTGTTTTTTCAGGCGGCGACAGAAGCGCACTGAATGCCGGTCCTAAACTTATGTTTGTAACGCTTCCGAATGTTTTTGATTCTATGTCCGGCGGACAGATTGTAGGTACTGTATTTTTTTGTTCTTGTCGCACTTGCGGCGCTTACATCGTCGATTTCATTAATGGAAACCGTTGTGTCTATTATGTGCGAGCGTTTCAAGCTCAAAAAGAGTTACAAGCTGTTTGATAGTAATTGCATTTTCGTTCCTTTTTGGGTATGGTTTCTATTTTCGGTTACAGTATATGGTCAGATTTTACGATTTTTAAAAATGCAGATGCTTGATTTCTTTGACTTTGTAAGCAATAATATAATGATGCCTGTTGTTGCGCTTATGACGTGTATACTCATTGGTTTTGTTGTTAAATCAAAATATATTGAAGATGAAATAGAACTAAATGCCAAATTCAAGTCCAGAACACTTTATCGCATAATGATAAAATATATTTGTCCTGCTTGTATGGTTGTCATATTGTTATCCTCGCTGTTTCTCTCACTTTAATAAAGATCATAATATTGAAAAAAATGTATAAAGAACAATTCAAGAGCGGCTGATTAATAAAATAGCCGCTCTTAATTTTATTTTATTTTTATTTTAAAAAAGCCGCCCTTGAATTGCCATAAAATCTATGATATAATGATATTAATTATAATTTGTGAAATGGAGAACTATTTAATGATTACAGTTTCAAACGTCAGTATGCAATTCGGCGGTTCTACGCTTTTTAAAAACGTTGATTTAAAATTTACCGGAGGAAATTGCTACGGCATTATCGGTGCTAACGGTGCGGGAAAATCAACTTTTCTGAAAATACTATGCGGTGATCTTGAACCTACAACAGGTGAAGTTTCTATTCAGAAAGGTACTCGTCTTTCTGTACTGAAACAGGATCACTTCGCTTTTGAAGAATTTACAGTACTTGACACCGTAATTATGGGAAATGCCCGTCTTTACGAGATAATGAAGCAGAAAGACGCTTTATATGCAAAAAGAAGACTTTTCCGAAGAAGACGGCGTTTTAGCATCCGAACTTGAAGCGGAATTTGCAGAGCTTAACGGCTGGGAGGCAGAATCTGACGCTTCAAAGCTTATTCAGGGTCTTGGTTTGTCGGAAGAAATTCTGTATTCTCAAATGTCCACGCTGGGCGGTAATGAGAAGGTTAAGGTTTTACTTGCACAGGCACTTTTCGGCAATCCGGATATCATTCTTCTGGACGAGCCTACTAACCATCTGGACATTGACGCTGTTAAGTGGCTTGAGGACTTTCTGGCTGAATATTTCGGTACTGTCTTAGTAGTATCCCATGACAGACATTTTCTTAACAATGTTTGTACTCATATTGTGGGCATTGACTATACTAAAATCAAAATGTATGTGGGTAACTACGAATTCTGGTATGAATCCAGTCAGCTTATGCAGCGAATGATAAAGCAGCAGAATAAAAAAGCTGAGGAAAAGATCAAGGAACTTAAAGCATTTATTGAACGATTCTCCGCTAATAAATCCAAATCTAAACAGGCAACCTCAAGAAGAAAAAAATGCTGGATAATCTTACAGTTGAAGAAATGCCTGCGTCCAGCAGAAAATATCCATTTATCGGATTTTCTCCGGAAAGAGAACTTGGAAAGGAAATCCTTTCAGTAAATGGAATTTCAAAAACTGTAGACGGTGAAAAATTACTGAACAATATTAATTTCACTCTGGGAAGAACCGACAAAGTCGCTTTTATAAGTGAAAGCGAACAGGCAATAACTATGCTGTTTAAAATACTAATGGAAGAAGAACAGCCTGATGAGGGTACTTTTAAATGGGGTGTTTCAACTTCAACTTCATACTTCCCTGTTGACAATAACAAGTACTTTGACGGCTGTGAAATGTCTATCATTGACTGGATGAGACAGTATTCCACTGATGAGACCGACACTTATCTGCGTGGCTTTTTAGGTCGTATGCTGTTTTCGGGAGACGATGTATATAAAAAAGTAAATGTTCTTTCCGGAGGCGAAAAGGTTCGCTGTATGTTTTCAAGAATGATGCTTTTCGGCTCTAACGTACTGGTTCTTGACAGACCTACCAATCACCTTGACCTTGAAAGTATAACGGCTGTAAATAACGGTCTGGTAAGCTTTAAAGGAGTTATTCTTTTTAGCGTCCCATGACCATGAAATTCTTCAGACTGTTGCTAACCGTATTATAGAAATTACTCCCCGATGGATGTATAGACCGTCAGGGAACTTATGAGGAATTTATTGAATTCAAGAAGAATTTAAAATAATTGTAAGAAAAAACTTTCAAAAATAAAACTGACTTCGCTTATTGTACGAAGTCAGTTTTTTTTATTAAATACTGTGGTTGATCATCAAATTAATATGAAACGCCCTGCCACATCATAGCGTCTGCAACCTTTGCAAATCCGGCAATGTTAGCGCCTGCAACCAGATTGCCTTCAAGACCGTATTCCTTAGAAGCATTGTATGAGTTGTGGAAAATGTTGATCATGATGTTCTTGAGCTTAGCGTCAACTTCTTCAAATGTCCAGCTGAGTCTTTCGGAATTCTGTGACATTTCAAGAGCAGAAGTAGCAACACCGCCTGCGTTAGCTGCCTTTGCAGGACCGAACATAACGCCTGCTGCAAGGAACTTTTCAACAGCTTCAGGAGTTGAAGGCATGTTAGCGCCTTCAGCAACAGCTATAACTCCGTTTTTGATAAGCATATCAGCATCGTCGCCGTTAAGCTCGTTCTGAGTAGCGCAAGGAAGAGCGATATCGCACTTGATGCTCCAGATGCCCTTTGCCTTCTGTGTAAACAGAACCAGGAACTCTGTCAGCGTATTCCTTGATTCTTCCTCTTTCAACTTCCTTGATCTGCTTAACAACATCAAGATTGATGCCGTTTTCATCATATATGTAACCGTTTGAGTCGGAAAGTGCTACAACTTTACCGCCCAGCTCTGTAGCCTTTTGAGTAGCGTAAATAGCAACGTTACCTGAACCGGAAATAACAACTGTCTTGTCTTTGAAGCTTTCATTCTTCATGGACTTGAGCATTTCGTCTGTAAAGTAGCAGAGACCGTAGCCTGTTGCTTCTGTTCTTGCAAGTGAGCCGCCGTAGGACAGACCCTTACCTGTCAGAACGCCTGTAAATTCATTGCGGAGTCTCTTATACTGACCGTACATGAAACCGATTTCTCTTGCACCAACGCCGATATCACCTGCAGGAACGTCTGTGTCAGCACCGATGTGCTTAGAAAGCTCTGTCATAAAGCTCTGGCAGAATCTCATAACTTCAGCGTCAGACTTGCCCTTAGGATCAAAGTCGGAACCGCCCTTACCGCCGCCGATCGGCAGACCTGTAAGACTGTTCTTGAAAATCTGTTCAAAACCAAGGAACTTGATTACTGATGCGCAAACTGTCGGGTGGAATCTCAAGCCGCCCTTGTATGGACCGATTGCAGAGTTAAACTGAACTCT
>VOFF01001059.1_pt1 | contig 48388 bp, 63 predicted proteins | sample 5384061 | NCBI WGS metagenome assembly VOFF01 (sample SAMN12384725, study PRJNA508395) | human gut metagenome | isolation source: healthy gut E | host: Homo sapiens | reverse complement strand
CCTGAGAGATTGATTACTTCACAACAGTAGAGCAACCTGTCAAGTAAGGCAGCAGCCACCGCTTCATCTCCCAGTTCCTCCAACCACTCCGCCAGTCCCCTGTTCGCAATAATAATGAGTGACACTTTTTCCTGAAGGGTGTTAACCAGCTTGAACAATAGCAGCATATCTTCTCTCTTCAAAGGATATAATGTGACATTATCAATTGCCAGCAACCGGGCTTTCATTATCCTTTTATAGGTCTTCATAGCATGTCGGGAAACATCCTTTGTCTTCAGACAGACGAGCAGATCTTCCAGGCTTATCAAGGCAGCATTGTATCCTTCTTTCACCGCCTCATGAACGAGCCCGGATGCAATGAATGTCTTTCCGGTTCCGGGACCTCCTACCAGGAGGAGATTGTATGCCCTGCTCATCCACGTGAGCTCACGCAACTCCCGAAGTTGTCTGCCGTCCAGTCCTTCTGTCCGGTTGAAATCATACTCATCCAAAGTATGCCTGGCAGGGGAGTCCGGCCACTTTTATTCGTGAAAGAAAGCTTTTCCGGTCCCTTTCACCTACTTCTTGCAAGGCAGGAAAACAGAAACTCCGAATAGGTAGGCTGCTTTTCTTGTGCCTCATGTATAATCTCTGTCATGTGTTCAGCCAAACTTGCCAGTTTCAGACGTCGTGCATATTCGACCAGTTCTTTTTTACGTTTTATCATGATTCGTGAAAATATCTTTGTAAGACTGCATCATTCCGGTTTGAAACGGTGGATGCATGCTCGGTGGTTGTGAAATATAAGTGCTGCCATTTTCCGGTATCTCTCCGGAGTTTCTACGCACACACTCGCATAGATTCCTAACCGACTCCCCATTATAGATGCCCCGGTCCAGACACATGCGTATGGCTTCGACCAGCGTATGTCCGTCATAGCTCGGAATACTACGCAGGATTACTTCCAGGTTACTCCTGTAGTAGCGTTCCTTTCGCCGGCGCAGATTTTCCAGCCATAAGGCGACTTCCTTGTTATAAGATACATATATAAGGATGCGTTCCGCCAATTTCTGTGTACCGGCATTTCTGGCCCTCCGATGTTTTTCATCATATATGATCTTCCCTCTTCCCATGTTAAGAGGATGCCTGCCCAGAAGTTTTCCCGTATCTTTACTGTACAGTTCCAGACAGCCTTCAGCTTCTTGTAGCCATACTGTTGTTTCTCCACTCCGGTAGGTTCCTGAAGGAACACTGTAGTAGTTTCCCCGATACTGTACCGTATTGTCTTTACGTACATGGTATTCGGTCATGTACTCCTGCGGCGGTTGCGGAGTTCCATAATAAGGCATCATGAAATTTTTCTCCACGATAAACTCCCGGTTGGGAATCAGACGGGTGGTTCCATGTTCCTTTCCATTCCCGGTCCTTTCCAACCAAAGGCGTGCTTCTTCATTAAGCCTGTCTATGTTATAAAAAAGTCTCCCTGAGAGAAAGTTGCCTTTTACATACTTGACTACATTCTCCACCTTTCCTTTCGATTCCGGGTCCGCTTTTCGACAGAATACAGGCAGGAAATGCTGCTCCTTTACGAATGATTGGAATTTTGTTGTCAGCACCAGATCTCCCAAATTCTCTCTTGATATAAGTACCCTGTCCTGGTCATAGATTATTTTGCGGGGCTTTCCGCCGAAATACTGGAAAGCAAGTTCATGTGCGTATACTGCAAGTTCCGTATCAAAAGGCCGGCGACTGAAATGGATGAACTTTTGCCGGGAACGTGAAAGGACTATTGCAAAGAAGTAAACTTTCACGTTACTTCCGTTTCCAACAGGTATCCATTTCTCACCAAAGTCAGCCTGCGCATATTCCCCGTAAGGTGTATCCGGCTGTTTCTCATAATCCCGACGAACCCTGCCGTCCGAGTTCTTCCCGATACCGTATTTTTCCCTTATGCGTCCGACAAAGTTAAATACGGTCTTGCCGCATACTTGAGGGAAGTCCGGATAACATTCCCTGAGCCAGTCATGTATCCTGGCAGCAGATATATACGGATATTCTTCCAGGGTTCCGCGCACATATTCCTCATATTTTCCAAGTTTCAACTTATGTCTGCGATGAGAGTTCTGTTTCCTGATGAATTCTTCCCTGCTTATCGCCAGGTATCGCCGTACGGTGCTTCTGTCTACGCCCAGGCATCTGCCGATCTGTGTCTTGTTGAGTCCTTTGGAACATAGTTCCCTTACCTTGTACCACATATACTGTTTATCTTTTAAAAAGCGGCTCGTAGTTTCCATTATGATGTCTTTCTCTTTTTGAGCCGGCAAAGATAAGACATTCCATTATCAGGATGAAGATGATTCAACCCCGTAAGTGTTACATCATCTTTTCCATTTTTTCAAGGGTGAAATTACTGCTTTCAGGGGAAAGCGGAACCGATTCCAAATAATAAGATTACGGCACTTCCTGTTTTGTTCTACCATTCCGGTAGAACAAAACAGGAAGTTTCATTACTAATAAAAAAGCAAAGAGGTTGCTGGAAGTCCTGATTGAAAGTTTTTTTATTCAACGTATTATATAGTCCATATATTTCCCAATCCAAATAATGGGAAACATCCTCTCTTTACGCTTAAAGAGAGGATGATAACAAACAAAACAAACAACTTTGCATCTTCACAGACACAAAATAGTCAGAGTATAAATGTTCAAAAGAACATTTATCAAATACAAAAGTATTATATATTATTATTCTATGCATAAAAATAATTCACAAAAATCCTTTAAATAATATCTAAAAACATGTATGCCATACAGTTTGTGCCAACAAGATACAATGCCAATATAACAACCTTTTCGGTCATTATCAGTCCTTTTTTATAATACACAGACAAGCCGTTCTTTTACCATTTTGACTGTAATAAGTATAAATTCCTGAAAGTAAATATAGTAATTTACTTAAATGCATAATAAAGCATAATATTATCATCAGTATTTATCCATATAAAAATCCCCATCTTCCCATGAAAGGAAAACGGGGATGGTGTAATAATAAAGGAAACCGTCCGTTACATTTCTTTGGCATATCCTGTCCGAATCAAATCGGCAAGGAATTTCTCGGGCGTATCGATGGCAATCCGCACACCCGACTGCACCACATAACGTTCGGCAAAATTGTGCATATACTGTTCATCGGTACAATCGGAATCCATCCAACTGCCCACACGAAGTTCATGCACAAACTCTTTGGCGTTGCCGGCAACGATACGCTCGTCACCAGGCAACATATATGTTTTCTTATTCATACGGCTAATTTTTTTGTTCTTAATTTATAATACAGTTTTTGTTTTTCCCCCAAGAAAGGAATTTTCCAACCTGACTCCTGTCGGGAGTGCACTTACAGATGCAAAGGTAATCATTCTATCCAAAAATCTCACCCAATTTTCCATCTTTGTGAAACTGATAGTTCCCGAATGCTGTCTGAACTCTACCGTTTTGTGGCGCGAATAGGCTTTAAGGTTTACTTTCATATATCTGGTTGGGAACAGATTCTGAAGTTCTTCAATATTTCGTGCCGAGCGTATCCGTTCATCAGAGAAGCGACAGAGTGAAGTACAGAAATTATTGTTGTTTCCTCTGCGTGAAACTGGCATAAATTTATCAATCTCAATTTCGGCATGCTTATATGAAAGGAGCAGGTTCTGCCAAGTAGTGATACTGAAGTCTTCAGCACTCATGTGCACATGCAGTCCACAGCTTCCATTAATCTTTACATTACATGCATCCAAAACCCAACAGACTTTTTCCAGTTCTTCCAATCCGTCTTCTCCTACCAATATAGGGCTTACGAGCTCAAATGTGTCATTCCCGTTCAGACTGCTATCCGTAACCAGTTTCCAACGTGAACGCAAATGGTGGTTGTATGCTTCACTGTTCACTTCGATGCCCGCCTCTCTCAATTCGTGAACGAGCCGTTCACGTGTGCAGTTATATGCCTCTATCTCGACACCGAATTTTCTTCTGAAAGAATAATCCAAATCCGGTACAGTAACTACGGAAGTCCGAGCTGCAGGTAGCAATCCTTCATCCCTCATTTTCTTATATACATTCCACACGAATCCACGATTTCCACGAGTAACGAGCTCTGCTATTTCCCGGTGAGTAAGGCCGAGCAGAAGAAGTTTACGTATCTTCGACGTCTTTGTTCCAGCTTCTGCTAAAATGTTTCTAATTTCTTCATTCATAACGTGTTATTCCCTTTATTATCACATATCAAAGGTAATGATTTTTCTCTGTTTGTCCAAATTACACACAGCTCTTTATCAGTGAATTAGCTTACTTTTGCTTCTGCTAATAATTGTATCCGTCTTCCTTTCAAGGAGGGAGTTTACACGCTGTTTTCATCCGTTTCCATGCATTTACTGCCATTTCCCATTTGTCACTTTCTTTCATGGGTGGGGCCTTCGGATTGTACGACTGTTCCGAAGTGCTTCCGGGGCTTTGTGGCTTCCCGGGGCTAAGGGGCTGAAAGTCCCTTAGTGAATTCCTGATAAGGAAGAGCAAGAGGAGTTCCCGCACGCGAGAACCTTAATCGACGCAAAGCGTTGATGAATAAACAATTACATGTAGCTACTATTTACTTGAATATATACAAACGTAAACAAAAGGAATTTATAGTGCTGATTTAAAAATAATTGTACTGTCAACTTTCAGTAAACTTCTTGTAAACGACGTGGCATTTTGCTAATTTTCAGTATATTATAATATATTATCCTGATTGAGTAGGTGTAGCGCTTGACATCCAACAACCTTATATTTACCTTTGTCTCAGAAACTTAATCAGTGACAAAATGTATACAAACAAAGAAAACTCTACCAAATTGATCCGAATTTCTCCAAGCGTAAAAAAACGCTTGGAAATCTTTCAGGCCGGTGATACCCCCAACCTATGTATTGACAGGATGATTACTTTTTTTGAAATTACCGGATATAATCCGCGTTATGCTTCCAAGAATCCGACAGCATTGGTGGAGAAACGGATTGAGGATCTCGTCAAAATAGTAAAGTCTCAGGAACGAGATATATTCAAGCCTATTCTTGAAAAAATGTCCAATATGAATAGTGGTCTTCAGGATGCTCCCGATTATGTCCGCTTGATGAATGAGATACGTGATCTCAAGGAGAAGAACCGCCAGCTCCAACAACAGGTTTCTGAAAACGAAAAGGCGGTGTCCGATGATAATGCCGGGTACGCGGACAAACTCAAACGCCTGGCCGAACTTGTCAAATACCAGCTCAACCCCGACAGGTTTGTGAAAGTAAAGTTCAGCGATGAGGTCAAGATACCCATTAACACCCTGCAGCTGCTCATCAAGAAGATTGACGAGGAATATGTACTGTAAAGTGCACCAGCCTATCAATACCCCAGGAGTATCGGATAACAAGGGGAAATGTACGCAGCTGGTGGAATATCTCAGCAAGGAGTCACAGGATGTGCGTCCTTACTATGATAATTTTTTTTCACAACAAAAAGACTTTGTCACACCCCGGACTGTCATGCATCATATAGACAATAACCACAGAACCCTGAAAAGAAATGATGATAAGTTCTATATGCTTTCCATCAATCCGAGTGGTGAGGAGCAGAGCCATCTCATAGAAAAGGTGACCGGAAAGAAAGTCGGGGAATTCTCGGAACTGACCGCCGGTGAACAGGAAGAGGTACTGGCCGAGCTGAAAAAATTCTCCCGCGGATGCATGGACGAATATGCCCGGAACTTTTACCGGGAGAAAATCAAGTCCGGTGATGATCTGGTATGGTATGGACGTGTGGAAACGGAACGCCATTATAAAGGCGATGATCCCGAGGTGGAAGCCGGCAGGGCAAAAGCCGGTGAAAGGAAACCGGGACTGCAACTGCGGAAAGATGAGGGCCGGTCCGTTCACTCACACGGGAACAGCTCCCGTACCTCCTCAAGAATCCTTGCGAAGTTCCTGCCCAGCTCTCCCGGCTCAAGGACCCGAACATCGGGCAGGGGCTCCTCGTTCCTGTCGTCATACATCTCCAGCTTTACCTTGAAGTAGCTGACGTTGGCACGCGTGGCGGAACCGATGAACTCCCCGGGTTCCAGATCCGCAAAATCCTTTCCCTGATAGATGTCCTCTTTCTGGGACGATACGGTCACGCTCCTGTTCGTGCTTCCCCCGCTTTTTCCCGCGCTGCGGGATCTCCGTTCCTTTTCCTCCTTTCCGAACATCATGGGATAATATTTCAATGACTCCACGTCTTTGGTCCGTCCGAAAAACTGGTTCCCGAAGTTGGCTTCCACGGATGAACGGTCGAGCCTGCCATACTGGTTCTCCACCTTGGAACCGGACTGTGTTAAAGAACAAAGGCGCAAAGATACTCACGCAGGACTGAAGGCAGCGTCTCGAAGTTCTTGATATTGACTGTCGTCATCTCGTCCAGGAAATAGACGAAAGGAACCTTGTTCCGCATGGTGAACTGCCGGGAAGATATGGTCATGAGCATGCCGATGACCGGAGCATAGACCGAGTTCTTGGAAAAGTTGTTGCTGACGGCGAAAGCTTGGGGTTCTCCGGATCGATCAGGTTGAAATCAAAGTCATCCCCTGAAAGGACATAGGCGATTTCCTCGTTCTGTGAAACGGTGGCCAGATTGTTACACAGCGTGGAGAGATAGGATGCCTGGGTCTTCTCGGAACCTTCCGCCTTCAGATAGGCGCCGGCCAGCATTTCCGACACGAGGTTCTGCTGCAGGAACAGGGAGAGCTGCCTTGCCGAGGCGGTCATGATGAAGGCCAGTATATGCGGCAGCGTGCAATGCTCGGGGAACTCGTCCCAGAACCGGAACGCCACGCCGCGGAGGATGCCCAGACCTCCGGCGACCCATTCGTTCTGCTGTTCCTTCTTGGGAAGCAGCGCGAGCAGCACGTCCTCCATCAGCTGGATCAGTTCCGTGCGGTCCCTCACCACCTTGAGCGGGTTGAACCGGTACGACCGTTCAGGCCTGTCGAAACTGACATAGTAGAACTTGTGCGGATACCTGTGCCTTTTAATGAGGTTGTAGGCGGTACGGGTATAGTCCGTATCCTTGAAGTCATAGATGAATCCGGCGAATCCCAGCCGCATGTATTCACTCAGAAGCCATTTTCCGATACTTTTCGTCTTTCCGGAACCGGCCCCTCCGTAAACCAGGAAGTTGGAGTAGTGGTAATAGAATTCGAGCCGGGACTCCCGGATTCCTGACCTGACCGGCAGCCGGATGGGATCAGCCCCGTTCCCCTTTGCCGGGGTTCTGGACAGGTCCCATATCCGGGAAAGGAAGAGGATTATGAACGAGGCGGCCGCCGGACACAGCATGTATCCGGGGAAGAACAGGTGGGCCAGAAAGGTCTCGCCCGAGAGGCATGCAAGAAATGCGGCCAGGTTGACATACCATCTCCGGCTCAGCATGCAGCAGGCCGTTATCAGTGACAGCACTGCCAGAAGCGACAGCTTGCAATAGAAAATGTAATGTTCCATTGTACTTTTTTAGTTTTTACAGCTATTTACTTTATTAATATCATACTTTATAAGTAATCCGGTCCAATTACTGCATTTCCGCCTGGAAGGAGTGTCCCTTTTCCCCGGCCGGAAACAGACACCTGACCGTATATCCGGAAGGGACCCGTACCATGACCAGGGGGCTTTCACATCCCGGCAGCACGGTAGGCCGTCCCCTCAACAGGGAGATCCATCTGGCCGGGGATATCCTTTCCGGCCTCGCGCCGGCTCCACGGATAGTCTCCAGCATCATGGTCATGTCATGGGGGACACCGTTCACATACAGGGTGGCCCCTCTCCGGAAATCCGGATTTCCCGCCTTCCCCATGAAAGGCTTATAGTGTTTTTTTCACCGCACTCGTCCATATCTTATTTTTCCGTATCCTGTTTTACATTTCCATTCCCGACTCTCTTGCACTCCCCGGTGACACACCGGATATCCTCATCCCGTATCCGGCCGGTTCCCTTACGGCCATGAGCTTCCTGCCGCCGGGAAGGATGATGCCGCCGTTAAAGACGGCTTTCCAGTCCTCCTGCCCGAGAGAGGCGGGGCTGATCCCCGCTTTTCTCATCCGTTCCAGAAGGGAGGTCGCATCCGTCTCGACCCCTTGCCGCCTGAGAACCGCCCGCCCGTATCCGCAGGAGAGTTCAAGATCCCCTCTTGCCGTCTGTATTACGGCCGGTTCCGCAATTCCGGTGAGATTTTTCTGGCTGGCGGCGAGTATGCCCCTCAGTTCCCTTGTGCCGATTTCCAGGCAGAAGCCCAGCTTTCGGAGGAGATTCCGGAAGGCGGTGACAATCCTGTCCCATAAGGACCGGTCCGTACCGTCCTCGGCCATCCGTGCCAGATACTCTTCCGTCGCGACACGTATGTCCGTCCTGTCCGCAGCCGCCATCCGGAGAATCTCATCCCGTACTTTTTCCCCGCATCCGTTGAAGATGTCATCCAGAAAAGCATCCATATGCTTGTGACCTGCAAGCTTTCTGAGTCCGTAATGTGCCACACCCTCATGCAGCAGGGTACGCTCGACGTCCGCTTTCCCCCCGGGCATGCGGAAGATACAGGCAGACACGTTGCGAGGGGATGTCATACCAGCCCCGGATGTCTTTCGCAGGAGAGCAGGCCGCGTATGTCGGGAGAGCCTATCTCGTCGGCACGACGGATCACTTCCACCGGAACATGCAGCTTCCCGGCCAGAAAAGACACATGACGTGCGAACTCGTCCATTTGGGCATCCCTTGAAAGGAATATCTGCCCGTCCCGGGCGATATCCTCGGTGGAAACGGCAAGCGTGTTCCGTCTTTGGGCTGAAGTAAAGTCCAGTCTGCTTTCCACGTTGCGCGCTTCCACCTCCCCTGCAGTGGAAAGGTATTCCTGTATACTGCTCCTGAAGCTGCCGATGTCGTTCACGAGATCGAATATCGTCTCATACCCGTATTTGCCTGCCACCGCGTCCAGGCTGGAGCTGTTGTCCCTCAATATTGTCCCGCCATAGGCTGTCTCACGGTTCAGTGCGGCGAAAATGCCGTCCGGCGTGTTGTCAAAACCGCCGCCCTCCAGAATCCTTCCGTCAGTGGCCCGCACGATGTCCAGGATCACATTCTCCGCCGTGTTTTTAAACTCCCCGGGATTGCTTCCCCGCGCAAACCCCTCCATGGCCTGTATGGCGTGCTGTATCTCATGTGCCAGGACAGGCCTCACATCATCAGCCCGGGAGATGTTTATCACGATTCTGTTGTCCGGATGGAGGTAGGCCCCGCAATAGTCGGCCGACGGCAGGTCCACAAATTCCAGCCGGGTCCGTTTCATTTCAGGATAGGCCTGGAACAGTTCATCGTCCTTCACATAGTCATCAAGATAGATCCGTTCACGCAGCGCGTCCTGTTCCTTCAGGCCGGCTGCCAGCTCCGTCAGTTCCTCAAAACGTTTCCACTCCGCTTCAGAGAGTGTTTCTCCCTCTATCTGCCGGTCAAGAAGATTTTCAAACTCCCCATGCCAGGACTGTCTCTCCAGCAGGCGTGAATAGCCCAGATCTCCGGCCGGATGGTATTCGAAATCCGCCGTCTCATAACGCCACTTGCTGTCAGCCCCGCGTTCCCAGCCTGTCGCCGCCTTTATTGTTCCGGCATCCTTGCCGGACTTTTCCATTTCGCGGGCGACGGCGAGGTTCTCCAGCCGCAGGGAGGCCCCTTCAGACCGGTCAAGTCTGGAGGCCCCTTTCTCTCCGATGAAGCGGAAGCGCTCATGTGCGGTTATCTTCAGGTCGGCCTCGCTGAAAATGACATAGTTCCGTGCGCCGTCGGCCCGGCCGCCGGTTGAACACTCCGCCGGATAGTCAATCCCGGTAAAACCCGCCCGCGAAAGAAACCCGCTGGCAAGCCGCTGTGAATCGGTATCCCGGTCCGGATTCATGAACATATAGTCCAGAAAGCTGTAGAACTCTTTCCGCTGTTCCATACGTGCGACTTGCCGTTCCAGAATTCCACCGTAAGCTCCGGCCAGAAAAGCCGTTCCTTGCGCAGCTGCAGAAATATCCTTCCCTGCTGTTCCGGGGATACCGGCCTGTCCCAGTACAGATAGTTCCTCCCGTTGTCTTCCGGGATTTCCACCGTATAGAGGTGTCGCGGCGGCTCAATGCGTATCCTGCCCGCATCTATGTCGGAAAGCAGCTCCTGCTTCTGCCGCTCGAATGCCTTCCTCCGTCCGCTGTATGCGCTTGCGGTACGCCCGTCCATATACACGGAAGAAATGTTCCGTTTCAAACTGTCCACATCGGTGGAAGAAAGGATCTGGCGTTTCCATATTCTCCATACCTCATCAAAATAATATTCGTTGTCAAGCACCGGGGATAAAGGCTCCCCGTCATAGGTGATGTGTTTTCCCCGCTTTATACCGGTGGCCGCATATTTGCGGGCGATTCCTTCCACTTCCGTCACGTATGTCCCCCATCCGTAGGCCTGCGCCCCTTCACCGGTTCCGGTAAAGGCATGGTCGAAATGCCCGAAGGAGGCCGGACTGCCGTGATAGACCTGACGGAAGCGGATGTCGTCATTTGATGTGGAAAACGCGCCCGTGTTTTCATAAGCGTCCTTCAACTGTCCGGGAGACATCACGGCTATGTATTTCACTCCCTCGTCGTAACCGACAAGCCCGTCGTAGCCCGCCTCCCTGACTTTGGACAAAAACTCCGGGATTTCCGTCAGCATCCAGCAGTTTCTTTTGCTTGATGTCAGCTCCAGCGCTTTCTCCGGGGATACCGTACCTCCTTTTCCTCCATAAAAAGACAGGACAGGTATCTCGCTGCCCAATGACTGCAGGATTTTTTTTACGGCCTGCCCGTCTTTCGGGTCAAAAGGGTTTCTTGAATTTACATACAGGTCATACACGTATCCTTCTTCCGTCCATTGTTCATTGCCATATTTGTCATCGGGAATGCTCATTGCACGCGTCTCTGCAATACCTCTTGCCTTTTCCGCATCGACGGAGGTGAAAATCAGGCCGGAATATTCACCGCCCTTGAATGTGTGGAACGGAGCCTTTTGGGGTATATAAGTGATCCCGTCCCTCTGCCATCCCCTCTCGGGAGTAATCTGGTCTCTGCGCAAAGGTGTTCCATGGTGGACAACCAGAGGCTCGCCATTCTCATCGACAATCCTTGAAGCTGCCTCCGGTACATTTTCCCAGTCTCCAAACCAGTTCTTGAATGCTCTGGTGCGCACTTGGACCCACTGCCTCTCATTCAGGGAAGTCGGACTGCCGTTCGGAGCTTTCATGTACATGCCGTCCGCCTTGCCACGTGTGACAAGTTCCAGTTCTTCGTCCGTGACATGTTTATCGGAAGTATGTGTCATTGTTTGCAGGCTTAATAAAATACCTTGTTCATAAAGAGTCTTATTAGCAAAAGACTTGTTTACTTATTTACATTTATGTAATTTAAAGTAAATAAGTAAACAAGTGATATGTGTAGAATACAAATGTTACTTACATTTCCGCATTGGCCTGCCGGCCTGCCTGGTTTATGGCGCCTGCCGCCTTCAGCGCATATCCCGCGGGTGTTCTGGCAAGCATCAGTGCGCTTCCTTTTCCTGCGGCCCCGGATGCGCCGGAAACAAGGGGCGGCTGTACGGCCTTCCCCTTCATCAGGGAGTGCCATTCCCCGGCTTTCATGTTTTCCACGGCCACCCTTTCCTTGCGCAGTTCCTTGACAATCTTCCCCACATTGCATTCCTTCCTTTCCGGAACGGCTGCCGAGTTGAATTTTTCATAAGCCTTGACAAGCTTCTTCTCCCTGTTTTTCCCGGCAGCCGAGACCTCGCTTTCCCGTTCCGCGGCGTTGTCCGAGTACTGCGCCTCGTAAGTGGCCTGGAAGTACTCCCTGTTTATTTCCCTGATCTCGCTGTCCAGTTTCTCCACCGCCTCTCTGATCTGCTTTGCCGAGGGTTTCTTTGCCACGCCCTCCGCCGCTTTCTTTCCGGAGCTTCCGGAGGTTTCGGATGTCCGGGCCGCTGCCGTCTGCTTGCCGGCGGCATTTTCCAGTCTGAGGCCGTACATTTCCATCGCCAGTCTTTTGATCTCTTCCGTAGGCGAACTGATAAACGGTGCCGCATCCCGGTCTGCGTTCAGAACGACGGACTGCACCTTTTCCGTAGGGTTTTCTATATACCGGATATTCATCGGATCGTTTCTGACAGCCGCCAGTTGTACAGTCTCGGACGGGGCGGACACGTATCTGATGTTCTCCCCCTTGGCCTGCACCGCCGCCAGCCGCACGCTTTCCTCAGGCTGCCTGATCTGCCGGAAGATATCCGGATTCCTCTGGACGGCCATATGCTGCACCTTCTCCGTCGGTTCCGCTATATGACGGATGCATTCCGGATTTTTCTGCACGGCGGCCAGCTGTACTTTTTCTGTCGGCTCCCTGATTGCCGAGAGATACCGGGGATCTTTCAGGACGGCCGTCAGTTGCACCTTTTCTGCGGGCTTCTGCAGCAGGAAGATGCATTCCGGTCTCTTCTCGACGGCTTTCAGCTGTACTTTTTCCGTAGGGTTTGGGATGAAGCCGATATAGGAAGGCCTGTTGCCTATGACCGTCAGCTGCACCCTCTCACTTGGCGAAGTGATGAAATGGATGTTGTGCGGTGCGTTTCTGACAGCTGTCAGCTGTACCTTTTCCGTCGGTCTCTCAATAAAGCAGATGACACTTCTGTCCTTTCTGACCGCGGCCATCTGGACACGGGCGGAAGGGTTGGCGATCATGCTGATGGCGCGGGGATTGTTCAATACCGCCCTCATGTCCTTGTCGAACAGCGCGGCAAGGTGTTCCAGGATTGTAGGCATGGCTTTCAATGTTTAAAGGATTTGACTTCATCAAAAAACTCCTTTACGGCTTCCGTATCCGGTTCTCCGGATTTCCTGTTCCCCTTCATCCGGAATACCAGCCTTTGGGCGGCAGCCAGAATACCGGCTGTGGGCGGCAGGTCCGCCTTGAACATCCCTTCCACGGCCGTGAAGCAGGCCAGGGGGGATGGGGCCTGCATGAGAAGGACACTTTCAGGAGAGGCGATTACGGCGGCAAGCTGTACTTTCTCCGTTGGGTTGGTGAACAGCCGGACAAGTTCCGGCTTTTTCTGTACGGCGGCAATCTGCACTTTTTCTGTCGGCTCTTTGATCCTTTGGATTGCGTCCGGATTGTCCAGAACTGCTGCAAGTTGTGCACGTTCCTGCAACAGGTTGTTTTCATTTGGCATGGCAGTTTCTTTTTTATGTTATATTTCAGGGGCAATGATAGGAGGATACAGTGCAACCGTATTGCACTTAACAAAAATTAAGCGGATATCCGGGACTCACGTCCGGGATATCCGCAAGTGGAATTCAAGGTGGTGTGGCCGCTTCAGGCCGCTTCAGTCGTTTCCTTGTACAGCATGATGTCCGTATAGGACGAACTGTAGTTCATTCTGGCCGTAAGAGTGGACATGCCGGCCCCCTTGAAAGGATTGCCGGTTTCCGGATGTTCCTCCATCCACCGGCAGAAATCCAGTATGGGGGACTTGCCGGAAGTGAAATAGACGAAAGGGTGTCCTTTCAGTACCAGCAGGACATCCAGATAGTCCGTAAGTTTCCAGTCCATCCTGTATGTGCTGATGTCCGTCGCCATGTAGGGGGGATCTATCAGAAAGACCACATCCGGGGAGTCCCTGTACTTGTCCGTCAGCTCCCTGTAGTCACAGCATACCACCTCGAGTCCGTCAAGATAGCCCTCGCAACTGTAGTCGCTCAAGCGTATATTGTTGTAGAAGTTCAGTTTTCCGAGCTCCCCGATGTTCCTGGCATATTTGCCGGAGAACAGCAGGGAGGACGAGATGGTGAGATAGTCCACGAAGACCGGTGCTTTCCTCCCGGCGGATACGTTCCAGGAATATGCCGTGCATATCCCTGGAAAGCATCCTGTGGCGGGGGATTCCTTCCGAGAGGCGGCGGAGGTCGGAAAACAGGGCGTTCGTCCGGCTGATGTTCTCCAGACGCTCGCGGTAGTTGTCGTGGTCATTGTAGATTACGGTTGCGTCGGGTCTTTCCCGCTTGGTGATGTGCGAGAGCAGTCCGGAACCGCCGAACAGGTCGACGAACACCGTCCTGTCGCTGAAACGCTTCAAGACTTTTCTGAACTCCGATGCGAACATGCGTTTTTGGCCCACAAAAGGAAGTGGGGCCTGGCTATAATAGCACTTTTTCATTGCTGTAGTCATTCTGTCGTGTAATTGAGTGTTTATGTTTCGGATGCAAAGTTCGTCTCTTCTCCCTAGGAAAGCAAAAGTTCCGCTCTTTTCATACTGTATGGAACGTACATTCCTTTTTGAACCGCCCGAGGATCTCATACACCTTTCTTTCGGAAACGCCATGTCTGGCCGAGGGAAGGCCACACAATACGTCACCTTGTCACCTTTGCGGCGCATTTGTTCGTACTCTCTGTACAGGTCTATATATTTATAGTCGTCCGGCTTGTAACCTGTCCCGGCCAGACGCTCCAGAAGCTCCCTATTAAAATTTAGAATCTCAAACAGTGTCATAGCAAATATTTTTCTATCTTTGCAGAGCCAATCATTTTTGTAACATAAAAAAGCAGAACCGTAACAGAGGGTCTTTGCCCCCGGTCGCGCGGTTCTGCGTTATGTTACAAAGTGATTGGCGTTACTTTTAACAGGCCGGGGGCTTTTTTACTTTACTTCCCATATAAAAATCCCCGCAGATCTTTTTTTATTATGCGTATATGTGACAGGCTTTGCGTCTTTAAGGCTGCAAGATATACCACAAGGCTGCAATTTCGTTGCAGCATGACTTTTATTTTCAGAAAAACACGTTTGTTTCTATGGAAAATATACTTATTTACATATTAAAGTAAATAAGTAATATACATAATTATGTATATTTCTTATTTAAGTATGTAATGTGAAATATATTTAAAGTATAATACTAATAAAGTAAATATGTAGAAAAATATTTGGTAAACATTTCAAAAATGCGTATCTTTACATCGTAATAATCAAGGAGATAGATAAATTATGAAAACAATTACGACAGCATGTGTAAACCACAAGGGCGGTGTGGCAAAGACCACTTCGCTGCTGAATCTGGCGGCCGGTATCGCACGGTTGCACGGGAAAAAGGTATGTATCATAGATGCGGACCCGCAGGCGAACACGACGATGGCGGCGTTCGGGGAGGAAATGGCAAGTCTTCCCCAGGATGTCATGCTCGAGAGTGTGCTGCAGGAAATCATGCAGGACAGACCCCTGGAGCTGAAGCCTCTCACGTGGCTGGACAGGGTGGATGTGCTGCCGGCGTCCTTGGACCTGGCGGCCACGGAAGTGATCATGAACACCACCCCCGGGAGGGAATTTCTTTTCAGGGAAATAATAAGAGGCCTGGAAAAGAAGTATGACCATATTCTGATAGACTGTCCTCTCATTGGGCATCATCACACAGAACGCGCTTATGGCGAGTGATTTTGTGATCATACCCACGGACGGGAACTATTTCGCCATGAAAGGAATCGAGAAGATACATTATATCATCGGCCTGCTCAGAAGGAAACTCGGCGCGGAGGTCAGGATTCTCGGTTACTTCATGACAAAATACAATGCGGGAAGAAAGCTGGACGTGGACATCAGGGAGAGTCTGATAGAAACATTGGGGGAGAGCGTGTTCGAGACAACCATACGGAACAACGTGGCGCTGGGAGAGGCGCAGTACAATGCACGGAGCATTTTCGATTATGCACCCTCGTCAAACGGGGCAAGGGATTACCGGAGTCTGACCGAGGAATTCCTTAAAAGTCAGATCAGGAAAATGAACAAATAATAAAGGAGAAGGAATATGAAAGAATTCAAGTCGAAAGGGATTTCCCTGGAAAATATGGTGGGGGGCAGACCCCATGAAAGAAAAAAAAAAATGGCGGGGACACCGGGAAAGGCATATAACCAGACCATTGTCCTGACCGAGGATCTGGTATGGGAACTGAGGACATTTGCCGCGGACCACCGTTACAGAGGGGTAAAGACTGTGATAGAAGCGATGATAGGCTGCTTTCTCAGGGAGGACGGGACATTGGACCGCGACAGGTTGGAGCAGTTCTGGAAAGAATACGTAAAGAAGTAAAGTTTTATATTACTTTTGAAGTAAATAATATTTCAAAGTAAAATACTTATAAATTGAAAAAAGTAATACAATGAAAATTTTAAGGTATATATTGTTGGCCTCACTCACATGTGCATTATCCGCATGTGAAAAGGATGAGATCCTGCCGGAACCTGAACCGCCGGTTGTCACCCCGGGGGATGATCCGGGAAAGGATGAGGAAGAAAAAAGATACGGCTCGAATAACCGCATCGTTGCAGGCGATGCAGACAAAAGGAATCATAGAGGCATTCCTGCCGGGACATGAGATGGGGGTGTTTATCAGTACTACTGACACCGGCTCTCCATATGTATATAATGTGCCTTATGCCTTTGACGGTAAAAAATGGAATGCCGGCGGGGACGCTCCGGTAGAGGGTGATTCGGAGGTAGCCGCTTATCTGCCGTACAACGGACAGGCATCAGGAGACAGGCTCATCCCTTTTGAACTGGCGGACCAGCACGACATCCTGTATGGAAGGGCAACGGTCACCAGGGACATTCCGACAGCAGATATTGAGATGAAACATGCCATGAGCCTGGTGCGCATCAAAATTCTGAAAAATGAATATATGGGAGAAGGCATTGTTTCAAATATAAGGTTTGACAATGTGATCACAAGGATGACGCTTGACATCAGGCGGGAAACCAACTCCCCCCCTGATATTCGATTTCTCAACAGTATGAAATACACCTACACCTTGAAAATGACAGGAAACTATAATTCCCCGGTAAACAAGGAACAGGTTGATATAGATGTGGAATATTGGAGCCGATATGGTAAGACGGATGAAATCATACTCAATCCGAATCCGGAAGATTACGAATTTACCATTTGGCCGAACTATACGGAATACGGCTATGATTGCTATCAGAATGAAGGTAAGGTTTTCGGTACATTCTACTATCCCTGGTGCGGTACATCGGAAGGAGAACTGCGCTTTGTATTCATGAGGGAAGGAACCAATGAGATAGTGGAGAAATTCCAGCCGATAGACATCAAGACCAATGGTGCATGGGACGGTAAGCGTATCCAGTGCTATATTACTTCCGCTCCCGGTACATACCAGCTTGTTCCTCTGTTCCGTAAGAAAGGAGAAACAATGTGGTGCAAGGCAGTAGATTATGACTATGGCAGTACGGATGAGGAATGGCTGTATGAAGTAAAAGCACCTGCACCGGATAATCTGCCGGCATTACGCATGATGGAAGTGGAAGGACAAGGATATACTTCTATTCTTGTATATCCTGTGCCTGATGATACTCCGTGGAATTTGGTATATACTTTGTCAAACAAAGGAGAAAAAGCCTTGAAAGGAAAAATAAAAGCTGTGTGGGAACGTGAATTTAAGCTGAAGTCCAATTCATACAGACCAAGCGACAAGAAAGAAGGAGCCGTAAACGATGAGGAATGGCGTGATGAATTAGGCATGATCTCTGTGAGCATCCCGGAAGGAACACGTTTTTGGAAAGGTATCATGAGTTGTCAGTTTCCGGTTAAACATTTAAACCCCACACATGACGGCGTTGGGTATGCAAGTCCGCTTGTACATCTGTATTGGAGAGCTGAAAATTCGGATAAGTGGATATTGCTCCGGTGTGATGCCGATTATCTGTTTAATCGCAATTATACGGGAGGGTATATTTGGGATGAAACAACAAATTATGTGAAAGTAACGCCTCAGAGCTGGCACTAAAATTTATATGTTATGAATATATTTTCAAATAAGCAATTACAAAAGGCAGAACAGATACTTCAGTCTCCATTGGCAAAATTGAGTGATCTGACATCACCTGAGATACATAATCTGGCTGTAGTGTGGTGCTATTATTCTGGAAAGATTGAAGGGAACACATATACATACGTTGAGACGGAAGCCCTTCTAAAAGACGGCATCACATCGGAAAAACGATATGAGGATGCAAAAATGCTGAAGAACCTGCATAACCTTTTTGTCTCTGAAATGGAATATATCCATAAGGGGAAGAATATTGAAGTAATAGATGAACGTACTCTGCTCCGGCTGCATTCAGGTTTGTCTTCCGGATTAGTTTCCGATGAGGAAGCCGGACAGTTTCGCACACGTCCGGTAAGAATATCCGGAACTGATTATGTGCCTCCTCGGGATGTATATGAGATACGTTTCAAACTAAGCGAGGTGCTTTACCGGCAGACGGAGCTGGAGAACCCTCTTGAACGTGCTGTGTATCTCCATTGCAACATTGCACGGATACAGCCGTTCATCGACTGCAACAAACGTACGGCACGCCTTGTGGAAAGTATTGTGATGATGAATGCTGGGTTGATTCCGGTGTACTCCTCAAAAGATGCCGATATCCTGAATTACCGCAAAGGACTGATCTGTTTCTATGAAAACGGGACATACAGTCTGTATGCTGATTATTTCCTGAATAACCTTTAAAAAAGAGCGAATTTATTAACTTGTTAATTGAAAAAATCATAATTAGAAAAACTGCTTAAAACCGAAATAGAAATCACAGATAAATTTTCATAAAACACATCTTCAAATATTAAAGCTATGAAAAAAGAGCGACTAAAGTTAGTAAGCGCTATGTTACTTTTATCCGGCTTTTCTACCGGATATGTTCAGGCCGCCCCTCATGCAGCGGCTGTAGAAATGCATTCTGTACAACAGGACAATGCTTGTACGGGAGTGGTTGTGGATCAGAACGGTGAAACCGTCATCGGTGCGTCTGTTGTTGTCAAAGGGACAACGAACGGAACAATAACGGGACTGGACGGAGATTTCAGTATTCCAAACGTAAAGAAGGGTGATGTCATTGTCGTTTCATATGTGGGTTATATGAACTCTGAAATCATATGGGAGGGCAAGCCCTTGAAAATAGCACTGAAAGAAGACAGCAAGACCCTGGACGAGGTTGTTGTTGTAGGTTATGCGACTGTCAAGAAAGCCAATCTGACCGGTGCGGTTTCTGCCGTCGATGACAAAGTGCTGGCAGACCGTCCCATCGTCAATCTGGGACAAGGTTTGCAAGGAACAATCCCTAACTTGAACATCACCACCAGCGGACAGCCGGGAAAAGGCTCAAGCTTCAATGTCCGCGGTGAAACGTCCATCAACGGTGGTAGCCCGCTGGTTTTGGTTGACGGAGTACAGATGGACCCGAACCTGATCAATCCGCAAGATGTGGCAAGCGTATCTGTATTGAAGGATGCAGCTTCTGCCTCTATCTATGGAGCCCGTGCCGCTTATGGTGTTATCCTTATCACAACCAAGAGCGGCGCAAGAATATGCCTACACAAGTGTCATTCGATGCATCTGTCTCATTCAACAGCCCGACAACCCGTCCGGAATATATGAATTCCATGGAATATGCGCACTGGATGAACGCCGCAAACAATACGACCAGCGGCCGTGACCTGCTCAGTCAGGAGGAAATGGAGCATATAGAGGCTTATTTCTATGATCCGGTCAACAACCTTCCGTCTTTGTGGCAAAGGACCCCAGCAGCTGGCAGTACGGAAACTGTCAGGCCGGCAAATATGCCTATTGCGGAAATACGGATTGGATGAAAGAGATGTATAAGAAAACTTACCCTGTCCAAAAGTATAATGTAAATATTAACGGTGGTAGCGACAAGGCCACTTATTATACCTCGGTGGGTTATATGGACCAGGGATCATTGATGCGTTACGGGGATGAGGGCTTCCGTAAGTTCAATATGGTGAACAATATCAATTATGACATCAACAACTGGATGCACGTATCCATGAAGACAAGCTATATCCGTACCGAACTGGACGGACTTGCCCAGGATGCCGTGCACGGAGAGTCATGGATCGGTAACGACACACAACCTCTCATGCCTGTAAAACATCCTGATGGTAACTGGTCAGGTCAAGGTAATTACACCAACTTTGCCGCAGTTTTGGATGAGATGGGTTCACGTAAGACCACGAAGAATGACTTCTGGAACACCCTTGCCTTGAAACTTACCCCATTGAAAGGACTGACAATCAACATGGACTATACATTCAACTATTATGCGGAACATGGCAAGGTACACAGAAAAACATTCAACGAATACGGTATAGATGGCAAATTCTTACAGGTTTTCCAACACTCCAGGCCAAGCGGCGTGTCAGAAAGCCAGGCCAATGATACATACAACGCTTTCAACCTGTTCGGTGACTATGAACTAACTTTGGGCAAACATTATTTTAAAGTAATGGCCGGTTACAATCAGGAAACCAAGCATACCCGTGGCTTCTCGGCAAGCCGGGATGAGCTTATCTCCAATGACCTTCCCTCAATGGACGCCGCTACCGGAGAGAAATATGTGGGCAACTCGGATGACAGCTGGGCCACAAGAAGCGGTTTCTTCCGTGTAAACTACAGTTTTGCGGACCGTTATCTGTTGGAGGTGAACGGCCGTTATGACTTGTCGTCCAAATTCCCGAAAGATGACCGTTCCGTATTTAGTCCTTCCTTCTCTCTGGGCTGGAAATTATCGGAAGAAAGCTGGTTCAAGCAAGCCACTAACGGATTTTTTGATGAATTGAAGATAAGAGCCTCTTACGGTAGTCTGGCAAACCAGGCTTTGGATAATGGGTGGTACGCTTACCTGTCCAATTACGGAACAGGTACCTTGGGATATATCATGGGGGGGAAACAGCCCCAATACGTATTGCCCGGTGGTCTTGTAAGCAATACCGTTACCTGGGAAAAGGTTACCCAGTGGGACTTGGGGCTTGACTTTGTCATCCTGCAGAACCGTTTGAAGGGTACATTCGACTATTACCAGCGTAAAACGACCGATATGTTGGGACCGGGTAGAATATTGCCTAATATCCTAGGTATGAGTGAGCCCTTGGAGAATGCCGCCGATATGGTAACACGCGGTTGGGAACTGGCATTAACCTGGAATGACCAGCTGGACAACGGATTGCATTACAGTGTGGGATTCAATCTTTCTGACACCCGGGCGGAAATCACTAAATATGACAATCCGACCAAGTCATTGTCTTCTCCATATTATGAAGGTCAGATAGTCGGTGACATCTGGGGATATGAATCCAGCCTGTTCCAGTCTGCCGATGAGATAGCTTCGGCTCCTGACCAGTCCAAGCTGGACGGCGGAATCAGCAAGTGCCCGGTGATATCAGATTTATGGATATTGACGGCAACGGTGTCGTGGATTATGGAGAGAATACGGTTGACAAGCCGGGTGACATGAAGATTATCGGTAACAACAAGGCGCGTTACCGTTACGGATTCAATATCTCGGCGGACTGGAAAGGCTTTGATCTAGGAATATTCTTCCAGGGTGTCGGAAAACGTGACCTGATGCTCCCCTATACATTTAAATGGCAATACGGAAGCGTGTGGCAGGTTCCTACAGCTGTAGGTAACGATTACTGGCGTGAAGACAATGCAGGGGGCTGGCTTCCGGTGGCACGTTTCAATGGCAGCCAGGCTTTAGGTCAAAACCAGACACGCTATCTGCTTGACGCATCCTACCTGCGTCTCAAATCATTGTCTTTCGGATATACCCTGCCTGTTTCCCTGACGAAACAATGGGGAATACAGAAATGCCGCGTATATTTCACCGGAGAGAACCTGCTGACTTTCAAGCATACTCCGGAAGGATTTGACCCGGAGCTGGACGATCCATACAAGTATCCGCAGCAGAAATCGCTGGCTTTGGGACTTAATGTTGTATTCTAATCTTAACACAAAACTTTTATGAAACTGAAATATGTACTTTATATGGCGGCTGCCCTGTCTCTGACAGGCTGTAATGACTCTTTTCTGGAAAGAGGTCCGCAAAATTTGAACGACCAGAGTTTTTGGGTATCTGTCGATGACCTGAAAGCCTATGCCAATGCCTTTTATGGTCTGATACCGGGAGGAGTCAGTGTTCTAGATGACACGGACAGTGACATCCAGGTCCCAACGATATCAATTCTTTCCTATGGGGACAATATGTCGTGCCTACAGAAGGTGGCGTATGGCAAAAATCAAGCTGGCAGAATATTCGTAACATCAATTATTTCATGACACATTATCAGAGTGTGCAGGCTGCCGAAGCGGATGTCAACATTTATGTAGCCGAAATGCGTTTCTTCCGTGCGCTGGAATATTTCAACAAGATTCAGCTTTTGGGAGATGTGCCTTGGCTGGAAGTTGACCTGAATGTGGACAGCGAGGAACTGTACGGTCCGAAAATGAAGAGAAACCAAGTGTTCCAAAAAATCATCGAAGACCTGGATTTCGCCATCCAATGGCTGCCGGAAGCAGGCAGTGAAGAAGCCAACCGCCTGAATAAGGACATAGCCAGACACGTAAAGGCACGTTTCTGCCTGAATGAAGGTACCCATTATAAATACCATGACGAATTGGAATATGCCTCAGAAGCAGAAAAGTGGTTGCAAATGGCTGCAACTGAAAGTGACAAGCTTATCACATCAGGAAGATATGAAATCTATAATACGGGCCATCCACAAGAAGACTATTTCAATATGTACCGCATAGACGACAAGAGTGACCTGAAAGAGGCCGTCCTCTACGTGGATTATAAGACGAACATACGTGAACACAACATGGCAGCTGCAGGACGTGAGGCCGGATGCGGTTTCTCCAAAAGTTTTGTAGAAAGCTTCCTTTGTTCGGACGGGCTTCCCATTTCACTAAGTAATAAATATTTAGGCGATGAAACAATGAGAAAGGAAACGGCCAACCGTGACCCCCGTCTGAAACAGCTGATCCTCACCAACGATTTTCCGACAAACGTGACAGATGACCTGAAGGACTCTACTTTTGTGGTGAATGAGGATGAGTTTATCACCCAGCACTGTTTTACAGGATACAGACCTATCAAAGGATTCAATCCCATATACTCACAGGCGTTGTATATGAAAAGCTCCTTCGATGGGATCGCTTACCGTTATGCAGAAACCCTGCTGATCAATGCGGAAGCAAAAGCGGAATTGAATACCATCACCAATGCGGATTTGGATAGAACTGTCAACCAATTAAGAGACCGTGTTGGAATGCCTCACCTGACAGTAAATGTAGGTTTTACCGATCCCAAATGGCCGGACTGGGGATACAGCCTGAGCCCTGTTTTACAAGAGATCCGTCGTGAACGCTGCATTGAGTTGGCAGGAGAAGGTTTCAGATTCAATGACCTGAAACGTTGGAAAGCCGGTAAACTGCTCAATAATGTACTGACTTATGTGGGAAAAAGAAAACCTGACGGTAATCTGGCCATTGTATATCCCAACTACACGAATCCCGACCTTTCATATCAGGCAGGAAAAAGCCGTACTTGGGAGGACAAGATGTACCTTTATCCGATTCCGACAGGAGAACTTCAGAGAAATCCGCAATTGTTACCACAGAATCCGGGATGGTAGATGTAGTAACAATAGATTTCCCAGCTGTGATTTAGATTGACAAGGAAACCACCATGGTCAGATATGTACCGGTGGTTTCCTTTTATTTTATCAGGTCGGTTACTATATTGCCAGATAAAATCCTGTAAGACGGACAGATTCAAGAATGTCAGTATTTGATATCAATATGTTTGCCAATAATGAATAAAGAATCAGAAAAGAAGGCCGGCTGTCTTTAACATCACTGGGAGTAGATAAAGGACAATGGATGTACTCTATTCACTATACTTTTAGGCTGTCTTAATCTCTTCAAGAAAGACATCATATATGTGGATGGTTTTTCTACTATTTTAGAAAATATTTTAACTAGAGAAAAAGTTTTTTCCATTCCGTTTTTTGATCCTTTTCGTCTGCAATGACAATAGCCTTGCCACACTCTAGTTTAGAGTAATGACAGGGCTATTTCATGTTTATCTATTATAATCTTTCATTTTCCCGCATTCCCAATGAGATGTGAATTGGAAAGTTATCTTATATCCAGTGCCTGTTATCTCCTTGCCATCAAATTCACCGAAATCAAGAGTCTGCTTGCCTGACGGAGATTTGATGTTTGAGAGTATCATAGCATTGTCTATTATAATGTCAAAAGACTGCGGAGTGGCACTTTTTTCCCGTGTATCCCCATCCTGATTTATTGTTTCCCATTCTGAATACGCATACATAACCTTTTGGTTCTGCTCTATCCGCACAGGATAGCTAACTTCATCCATATTGTCCATGTCGTTTTTGGTCTGTCCATATATCCTGCATATTATACCGGAACAATCTGAGGATGACACGGTCAAATATTCATAACTTTTACCACTATTCGTACTTGAAGTTGAGCTGTAAAATCTATCCAAATTAATCGTGATACTCCTTATGGATTGCTTGAAACTGGCTGTAATAGTACTGTTGGAACCATGCAGGGTGGCGGTAGTGGTTGAACTGCCTGGATTTTCGATAGTTACATCACCACCTATAACTGTCCAGCCTGTAAATTCATACCCACTCTCCGGAGTAGCCGTAATACTGATTGGCTTTTCCACCTGATATTCCCTTGTTCCTTCCGGATTAGTTGTTCCGCCTTCACCTGCATTGATCGTCAGTGTGCGCTTTTTTTCCTTGAATCCACAATGGAAAGTATGGTCCTGACCTCCTAATTTAACATCGAACTCTGATGTTCCGGATTGTGCATAATCGTATTTCTTAGGTTGATTAGCCGGCCCTCCATAAAAATAGTTCACCTCATATCCTGCATCAGGATGGGCTTCAACAGGAACATTTTTGCGTCCGTCATACAGTCCTGCTCCAGTGGCATATCCCCCGGTAAAATCAACCCTTCCGTCTGAAGAGCGGGTTGACGTTTCCAGCATTCCCTCGCCTTCGATGATGATACGTGTATCACCGGTAGGGACCGATTCGTCCTTTTCAGAATCCTGTTCCATTATCTCCTCATTCTGGCAGCCTGTGAACATGGCCACGAACGCCGCCAACAGTAAAAATTTAACTTGTTTCATACTTCATTCTTTTTTAAAGGTTTATTATAATTGTATGTATCATTTCTTTTTCTTATCGTCCAGCACGTCGGCATCGATGCGGGCCTCGAACGTCGCATAAAGCACGAACCGGTTGAAAAAATAATAAGTATTGCGTGTCTTGCTGAACCTTATGTCAGCCCCCATCAGCCGGAGTTCCTCCAGGTAGTTGCTGACGGTCCGTTCACTCACCCGCATCCTGCCGGCCAGTTCCGCACGGCTGCCGGTACTTTCCGTCCGGATCAGCCTGTACATCCGGTTGATCCGTTCTATGTAGCTGACAACGGAAAGGCTCGTCATATCCTCTCCTCCAGTCCGGTCTGTTCCAGGAATCTGCGGAAATACCCCTCCTCCAGGTACAGGCATCTCATCAACGCCTCCTTTCCCTCCCTGGCATACACCCGGCGAAGGAGTGGGAAATCCGTGGAATAAATGTTCCATCTGATCAGCCCCTCCGCCCTCCGGTCAAGTTCCGGGCAGTCAGTTCCTTCCATCCGATACCTCACGGAGAGGAAGTACAGGTTCTTCAGCCTGTATTTCTCAAGAAAGGAAATATCCTTCGGGCATGCCTTCAGCCCGTCGGCGGCGATGCATCTTAATACAAGCTGTTCAATCTCTTCCTGAATTGTCATATCCATACCAGTATGGTTTTATAGTTCTACCGTTCTTTCTTATTTCATAATGCAGATGATAGCCTGTGCTTCTACCCGTGCTCCCGGCAAAGCCGATAACAGCCCCTTTCCCGAGCTTTTTGCCCTCCGTCGTATAGTAAGCCGCCAGATGTGCGTAAAGCGTTTCAAAGCCGTAGGAATGCCGTATGATGACGCATCTTCCATAGCCTCCCTTCCTTCCTGCGAAAACGACCGTACCGGAAGCGGTGGCATGGACCGGTGCGGCCAGTTCCACCGCCATATCGATTCCCGAATGAAAACTATGTTTTCCCGTTATGGGATGAATCCTGCCTCCATACGGGCTGCTTATCCTGAACTTGTCTTTCAGGGGACATGACAGAGGGAGCCTGTCTGCCACCCCGTACCGGTAAAGTATGTCCCTGCAAGCTTCCAGGCTTTCCAGACGGCTGCATTTTTCCAGTGCCGTATCGAGCAGTTCCCTTCCGTTTTCCCCCTCGAAAGAAAAGGGGAAGAACAATATGAGCATCAGCAATCTCATCTGGCTATCCTCCTTAATATCCTGTCCGCTTCATCCTCCGTTTTCTGCTCCTGCAGGCTTCTGAACACTTCCTCCGCTCCCAGAAGTGACTTGTTTTTAAGTTTGTACAGAAAGTGCCGGCCGCCGTTTCTCTCCTGGATCTCGATGATGAGCCTTTTCTTGTCAGGAATGGTAAACTTGTTCATGGCCACCGTGAACGTCCGGCTCTCATGTGCAGGTATCTCCTCCGGGTAGTCGAAAGCGAACAGGATGTTCTGCTCGATCTGCTGCACCGCCGTCTTCTTGTGAATCTTTGCATCCTGGATATAGAACCGCATGAAATCCGTCGTATAGCCTATCTGTGTGCGGTTTGTTAGCGTCATTCGCAGCAGCAGGATGTCCCCGTCGATGAAGATGTTTCCGACCTCGAACTCCATGCCGGCGTTCTTGTCCTTCAGTCCCAGGTCCAGGGGAATCCTTTCGAGATTGCCTGCCTGATCCTTTCCTTCTGTTCGCTTGACCGTTCCCTCTCGTCAAGGATGGCCACCCTTTGCGTCTTTTCCTTGTCAATGACAAAGCTGAAACGTTCCGGGAAAGGGGCATAATGGAGATTGAAAGTGTAGAATTTCCCCCCTTCGACCACTGCCGAGATGTTCGTGTCTTCCGTAAACTCTCCGGTGGCTTTCACTGCCAGGATGTTGTCCACTCCCTCGGCCTTTTCAACCTCCACATTTGTACTGCCATAGTCCACATAGGTGATTCCGGCCGGGAAAATGAGGAACATCTGCCTGTCCTTTCCCACCGGCAGTGTATGGGGCGCGGGCGCTTGGCCGTCCACACGCACATAGCTCTCCACCGGGTGGGCGTTATAGCTGATGGCATAGGAGTAGAACTTCGTGTCGGCTGTCACCACCGACAGGGTAGTCTCACCCGGGAAATTCTCCTCGGCCGCTTTCAGGCGTATGATCTCCGGGCAGTTCCCGACTTTCTCACCGATGACATAGTCACCGCCGATACTGTAATACTTCACCTCGGTAGGGAATATCAGGTGCAGGGTCTTCTCGTATCCTATCTGTAGGGGAACAGCCGGAAGTTCCTCTATTTTCTGCGCTTTCCCTGAAAGAAAACTCAGGAGAAGTATCCCTGTGATGTAAATTCGGTTTTGTTTCATTCTTACTAAATATTATCCTCAGTCAAATAGCCTGTAAAAGCAGTTTGCCAGGATTTTATTACTTTTGCAATTCAGTTATTAATTAAAAGCAACCGTTATGTCTACAAATTACAACCAGTTACTGAAAGATCTTGAAATAGGTTCCGTTTATGTCAAGATCCTTATTTGCTTTTTGGGATGTACTTTCATGTTATATCCATTCTTGTTTTATTTCACCCATTTCTTCCGGGAGCTTTCCGTATATGAACAGATCTTTTTCACATTAGGCAGTTCTGCCCTATATACGGGAATCGGAATACCACTATCCGCTATATCTTTCAGGTATCCTGCTTTTTATTACGCTCCGTTGTTGTTACTGACAGCTACTGTCTGCCTATGCGTCTATCTGCATCTAGCTGGTTGGTCCTATGTATCAAAAATGACACTGTTATGCTTTTTACTGTTCTTAGAATATCTAATTTGCGGTATCGCAGGAATAATATTAACTTTTAAAAAGAAAGAAAATCCTAAAAATGACATAGATTACTAATATTTTTTCCTTTTTGTTTTCTCTATAATATTCTCTAGATATCCCCAACATCTTATTATAATCTTTTCAAAGATGTCAGTAAACAAGAGTATATTTAAACAGAGTAACATAAGGATAGGGACAGCATATCCCCAAGCCCCAAGCTTGTTCCAAAGTTCTTCCATATCATACAGTTTTTAAGTTATTCAATCTGTCAAACTCTTTCAGGAAGCGTGTCACATCCGCAACCGTTGGGAATATCCCGTCAAAGAGCTTGTACATCAGTTCCGGTCTCTGCGACCGGTTCTGATACACTATCACTTTCTTTCCGGTCCCCTTCATCCATCCTGCCTCGGAATGTGCTGAAGCTCCGCAGGGGAGCACAAGCACACAGATATCGGCCCGCCGCATGGCATCGAAGTCCGACCTGAATTCCGCTTCTACCAGCGGATGCTCCAGTGCGTCCAGGTACTCGTCTGTCTCCATCTTCTCCCAGTTTCCGCTGATCTGCGACCAGCGGAAATCCGTCTTTCTTTCAGGGTTCCTGAAGTCGTACACCTCATGTTCCCGCTCTCTTAAAAAAGCCACGATCCGTGGCTGGTATTCGTTGCTCCAGCTGCTTGCCACATATACTTTCGCCATTGTCCTTATCCTTTCCTGCTTAATCTGTATTTCTATTTTTTTGCATCCTTCAGTAGTATCCGGTAGTTCGTCTTGATGGTCACCTTTATCTTTCGGATATTCTTGCTTGCGGCCGACTTGGTCGCGTTGATGACGCTGTTCGCCGCGCCCGCCACTATCTGGCTTCCCATGTCAAGTCCCCCGGAAATACTTGTGTTCGTTCCGCTGACACCCGCGGCTTCCGCCTCCTTGATGGTTTCCGCCTTGGCATTTCCCGGAACGTATATGCCTTCCATGGCATCCTCGGAATACACCTCCTTTTCAAAGGGAAGTATGTTCCCGGCCAGATTCACCGAGGTGATTTTGACCAGTACCCGTTCCCCGTCGATTCCGGTCACCTCCCCGAACACCGGTGTTCCCTTGCGGATGCGCTGTCCGTCGTCCGTAAGGCAGTTCTCCGCCAGCTGCATCTTCAGCGTCGCTCCGACCATGACCGTCTGTGTGGAATGTACGAATGCCCGTATGACGTTCCTCTCGTCCTGCCGGACAAGGCGCACGCTGTTGAATCCTCTCCGGGGAGTCTCTTCGGGAACCGTGTCTTCCGGTTCCGTCTTCCTCGGTTTCTCCTCCTCACCGTCCGTCGTCTCCTTCTCCCTGAAGGCGGAGGGGGCGGGCTGTTCCGTTCCGGAAAGCGGACCGCTTCCGAGGGTCTGTTCGTTGCGTCTGATCAGTTCCCGGATGCGTTGTATCTCGCTTTCCGGGGAAACGGTGTCCTCGGGTTCATCCATTCCGTAATTCCCTCCACCGGGCATGCGGTTTTCTCTCCGGTTCTCCATTTCCTTTTCCACACTCCCGAGCATGTCCTTGAGCGTGAAGTTGTCCTTGATTTCAGAGCGCAGCCTCACTTCTTCCTCCCTGCCGTCCTCTTTTTTCGGTAATGTGGCGATGATCCCCCATACCAGCAGGATGATCACGGCTCCTATACCCCCCAGCGCCACTATTCTGCTCCTTTCAGTTTTTGTCATGGCATCTCGTATTGCTGGTTGTATGTCTGGAAGAAAAATCCGGAAGTGTTCTCCGGAAAACGTGGCGTGGTACGTATGACGGTGCCCTCGCTGAGAATCCGTATCTTCCTGACATCATTTCCGTTGATGATGCTCAGGACTGACGAGAAGGTGACGTGATACTCGTCCCCGCTGACGGATACCGAGAGCATCTTCTCGAACTCCGTCCTGTAGACCACTCCGAGTTCCAGGGCGTCGCCGTACCCCCTGTCAGCCTGGTATTTGGCGAATATGGTGTTCGCGTCCGGCTTGTTGACCAGGAACAGGGCGCGTGCCCGGTTCTCCTGCAGGGAGAGCCTGTCGAAACTGTTCAGATAATAGGCCGTATGGTAGCAATGGTTCTTTAAAAGGGATTCATACAGCAGATCCTGCTGCATGGCCTTGAAGCGGAGCAGTTCCCCGCCTTCATTGACGACCAGGATCTTGTCCATCGCGCTGTTCACCACCCTGTAGCTGAAAAACAGCACCATCGCTATTGTGGCGGCACAGAATATGAATACCAGCCTGGTGCGGAACGTATGGTTCTTTCTGGCTTCCGCCAGGCGGGAGAAATCTTTAAGTATGTTCTTTATGTCCATCATATCAGCTATAACCATTTGTTAACCGTTGCTTTCACCGTGGCGAGCATCGCCAGTTTCAGCAGGAAGGAAAATATCACCATGAGCGTTATCGACCAGGGGCGCTGCTGTACATAGTTCACTACAATCAGATCAGAAACACGCTGGCGATGACAAATCCCGGATACAGCATGTAGCACCCGACCATCTGTCTGGCCCATGTGTAGAAGGAACTGCGGGTGTCGCTGTTGTACAGGCAGGCTATCGCCAGGGGCGATATGACCTCGAGCAGTATAAGGATGAGATAGCGCGTGCACAGGAACACCAGCATGAGGTAGTCGTATGCGACTCCCCCGAAGCTGCCCACCGCTCCCGCCAGCAGGGAGTCGAAGGTCGTGTCCAGCCCGTTGACCGCTATGTCGATGATGTCACTGTTCATCAGGTCGTCGAAGGCCTGCTCGATCGGCTTCTTCCAGATATTGTCCGGATTGTAGACCCCTCCGGCGGCGAGCGACTCCATCAGCCTGTCCGCGGCGTATGCAAGTACGGTCTCAAGCGTGTCCAGCAACACGGGCATGATGCAGATGAGGGCTATGCAGAGGATGTACTCCCTGCCCAGCTCATAAAACTGTTTTGCATTGAATCCCTTGCCTTCGTGAACCATCTCCTTGATGATACCCGCAAGCTTGAATACAAAGGTGGTAATCACAAATCCGGCAACAAGGGCATAGAATCCCTCCACCACTATCATCCCCTTGATCTGCAGGTATGCGTTGTTCAGATTGCTGTATGCCTCTTCCATGTCTATCTCAGGTTTCTCTTCAGCCTTTCATACTGGGATATGATCCGGGATACCTTTGAGACCTTCCTTTCCTGCTCGATGGTCTGTCTCTCTATCTCCTGCAGGACGGCCAGCCGCTCGGAGTCGTTCATCTTCACGCTTGTGGAGAGTATGGTCCTTGACAGGCTGATGAGCCGTGTGTTGTTGAGCATGACCAGGTCAAGGCTGGATGTGAGCGTCTGCAGGGTTGACGTGCCCAGTTTTTTGTTCGTTACCAGGTCTATGCACTTCTCTGACAGCCTTCCCTGTCTCTCTATGATTGATTTGGCGGTCTCACAGCTGGAGATGACGGAGTTGACCTTGCGCATCATGTCCAGTGTCTCGTCCAGCCGGTCTTTCTGCTCCTTCAGGTAGCCCACCTGTTTCTGCAGTTCCGAGAAGTTCTTGACGTTCTGTGCAAGGTTGGGCGCGTCCGCCACCGCCCATTGTGCGGATGCGGTTGCCGCCGTCATCAGCACGAGCATGGATAAAAGTAATTTCTTCATTTGTTCTTGTTTTTGTTGTTGATGTTCCCTTATATATTCCTCTATGGCGTCCTCCATGGACATCCTCCGGTTCTTCTCCTCAAGGTCCGACCATATCTCCCCCTCCGTCTGGAACGCAAGGAATTTCTCCCTTGAGAACTCCAGGCGGGTGACGGTGGCGTAATGTTCCCCCAGCCGCATGAAACACTCCGAATAGGGCCGTTGTCCCGAAAAATTGTTCCTCATGGACTTCATCAGGGCTATCTGTCCGGGATGGGTCAGCCTGAACCTGTCTATGACGGACTGGTAGATGACCTCCTTGGTGGGGAGCACGAACAGCATGTCCGTATTGGCTATGATGTTCTTTGTGTGCTCGTTCTCCGGCAGCTGGTCGGGATTCTGGATGATGGTGTATACCGCCCCGTTCTCCTTCCTGATCTTCTGATAGCAGAAGGCCACGGAGCTGTGTATCCCGGTTCCCGTGGCCGTATCGACCATCTGCGCGGTCTCGCCGTACTCGTCAAAGATCAGGACGCCCCGTTTCCTCCGGTCACTGAGCAGCTTCTTCTGTATGACGGTGAATATCATGCCCATCACGAGGTTGCTCAGAAACCTGTCCTGCTTGATCTGCGTCAGTTCGAACACGATGAACTTCTTTCCCGAGAAGTCCGTCCCCGTATCCTTGCACACGTTCTCGTAGCGTCTGCCGGGCAGGAACTCGCCGCAGTTCAGGCTGAAGGACTCCAGGGAGAAATAATCTTTGGGGATGTGCTTCCTTGCCAGAATCTCGGGGTAATGTTCCGTCACGTGGTTGTAGAAACTCTCGAAATTGTGCCCTTCACGGACATTCTCGTAATAATCCTGGATGAAACGGGTGAGGGCCACCTCCTTCTCCGACTCGTCCTTTGTGAACATGTGCCTCCAGTATTTCTGCACGACTCCCGAGAGCATCTCGATGCTTCCGTTGTCCAGTTCCTCCCCCTGCAGGTCGAAGGGGTTGATGCCCAGCGCCGTCCTGCCGTCGTAGTCCACGTGCAGGGAGATGTCCGGATAGAGCCTGCAGAGCTGGCTGAAGCTCTTTCCGAACTCGACCACCACGACCGTATAGTCCTGCTCGATGAGCTGCTGGGTGAGGTTCAGGGTAAAGGCGGACTTGCCGCCGCCGGTTCCGGCTATGACCATCCCGTTACGGGCGTTGACCCTCTTCTTGCCCGCATCCCAGATGTCCTTTCTCAGAGGGACCTGGTACATCCTGTCATGCACATAGATACCCTCGCTGTCATTCCTGAAACTGCCGCACTGGAGAAAGAAGCACAATGCCATGGGCAGGGTGGTCAGGAACAGGTATTTCCGCGGCATCAGGTGGATCTGGCCGGGGACGCAGGCGAAATGCACCGCAGCCAGGTTCTCATATCCGGGAATATAATACCCGAGACGGGCCAGGTTGAGCGTCTCCCTGATCTTTTTGTCGGCCTTCTCCAGTTCGGCCTCCGACTCGTCGAACACACAGACCGAGAAGAAGCTGCGTACCAGTGTCTCGTTCTCCTCAAGGATTTCCTGCTGGAGCTCGTCCAGCTTCTGGTACTGTACCTTGATGGACCTGCTCATGCCGGAATTGCTTCCATAAATGTCGATATTGCGGGCGATCCGCTCGCGCAGCCGTCCGTTCCCCTCAAAGAAAACCACCTGGTTCACGATGTGGTTGTACGGCAGGTACATCCCAAGCTGCTCCAGCATCGGATGGTACAGCAGGGAGCCGGCGGGAGGAAGGGAGTCGTCCCGTACACAGGAATCCAGGCTGCCGTCAGGGAGAAAGATCTCATCGCAGACGGCGAAGCAGCGTGCCCGTTTCTTTCCTGTGCGGAGTTCCGTGTCGGCATGTATGTCCACAACCGCCCCCGGAGCGTCGAACAGGGTGGTGTATCCGGCCGTGAAGTCCCGCATTTCCTGCCCTGACATCGGGGCTATCTCCGTATCACGCATGCTCCGGATGATGCCGACGGCGTTGTCAACTCCCTCGAGGAATTCATCGAGCCTGGCGAGGTCCTCCTTATGGAGGTTCTCCTTATAGGACAGGGGTGAGGATATGTAGGCCTTCTCAAGACTTTTGAGCCCGGAAAGTACAAAGTGCATGACGCAGGTATGGCTGACATACAGTCGTCCCCGGAAATGCCGCGCATCGGCCCGGTCAAGGAAAGAGCCGCCGGCAATGTCCGGACAGTACCTTTCCTTGAGGAACACATCCTGTTTGTGCACATATGTGCCGTCCGGGAGAAACTTGAAGGCTTCCCGGAACATGCCGTCCCTCCTGTCGATATCCTCCGGAGTCAGGGAATAGCATTCCGGTTCCCGGAGTTCGAAAGAAACGCATATGCTGCCGCTGCGGGTCAGGACGACGCCCTGTCCCTCCGATTCACTGACAATGTCAAGTATGCTGTATGCCTCTTCTGATTTCATTATGCTCCTTTTTTGTTAATACCCTGTTTATGTCCAGATTACTGATGTTTATCTCTTTTCCCGTCTCCTTGAATTTTTGGGGTCGTGCCTTTCTTTTCAGCTTGTATAGAAGCAGCGGCAGGGTGGGCAGCGAGATGACGAGCACCAGGACCGGCAGGTTCCAGTTGCCTGCGGATATCCCCGCACGGATGCCGAGGAAGAACAGGACGAAAGCGGCCGAACAGCAGCCGACGAATATCCAGTAGTCCCCGGAAAGAAGCCCCCGTATCATGCAGGGGCTCTCCAGTCCTTTTCTGATCCTGTATCTCATATCGACAGGCTGATACCGGAAATGGCACTCTTTACGGCGGACACCACGACTGCGGCCAGCAATGCAAAGCCGACATACCAGCCCAGTGCGACAATCCTTCCTTTCGCGTGCCCCTGTTCTCCTTGTCGATGATATTGTCCCATTGCTGGATAAGACCCAGAATGATACCTCCAAGCATAAAACCGCCGAACACGGGTAGTGTAAAACTGTCCAGGACATCATTGATCGCTCCCCGGGCGTCCTGGGCGAATCCCCGGAGTGTATATGATGCAGACATGACAGTCAGAAACAATTTTTTTCCTGTAAAATTTCTCATTTTGTTATTATTCGTTAGGTTTGATAGTTCCGGTATAGTCTTCTCCTTCCTGCCAGGGACGGACACTTACACCGGAGAGAATGAGTCCCCCTTCTTTGCTCAGGGACAATGCATATCCATATCTTTTTCCGGCCTCCAGGGTGACGGCCGGCAGCAGCCAGCCGTATGTGTTCTCCTGAAAACGGATCATGACCCTGTTGTTTCCCGCCTTGCCCGGCAGCAGAAGGAGGTGTTCCCATCCGAGGGGACCGTTCCTTTTTCCCCTGCCGAGAGTTTGCCGCCGGCAAGGTCATAAGTGCCGCCTGTAGGAACCCCCTCCACACTCAGAGTGCACGCGCTGCTGCCCTCTATGGTGAATTCCAGCAGGCAGAGCAGGTGTTCCATCGCTATGTCCGCTGACCGGTTCTGCCAGTCCAGGCGTATCTCTCCGGATGCCAGGTAGTCGGTCTGGGGGACCAGGCTCAGGGGCAGCTCCTTTCCCGGGATGGCGGCGAAAGGGGAGAATGCGAACAGCCTGCAGGGGGTCTCCGTGAGTGTGACCTCCGGAAAGATCCAGCCCTCCCCGTATGTCACATGCAGCGGGTTTACGGCTCCGGCATAACCGCCGCCCGTATCGTCAAGCAGCACCATTCCGAAATCTTTCACAAGGGTGGGACTTCCGTCAGTTCCGCCACGGCTGGAGCAGCTCTCTATCCTCAGTCCGGCCTTCCCGCCCTGCGGGAAGGGCTCCCGTTCACCCGAGCAGCCCGCAAGGACTGCCGGTAGCAGGAACAGGACAACCGGTTTGTATATGTCTATTTTCATAACCGCATTCAATTGATTTTTTGTTATTGTTCGATGTCAATGGAAGTCTTTCCCTTTTGTCTGACAGTCAGGGTCAGCTTCATGTTGCTTTCATCCTGTGTGAGGGTCACATTTCCACTACTATTTCCTTTGCCGGATTCTCGTCATAGCTTACCGATGAGCCGTTCACATGAATCCAGCTGTCACCGGATGCGCTCCAGGAAAGGGCTTTTGTAGAGTTGCCCGTCTTCTTGTAACTTGTTATGTCCAGAATGAATGAGCCGGCTGGAGTCGTCCGGATCGGTATGGCCGGTTCCGCCATCCGCATAGCTGAAATAATAGCTTACCGGAGATCCTTCCTGGGTGATTGTGGCCGTGGCCGAGCTTCCTCCGTGACTTGCCGTAAACACACAGCTCCGGGATGAGCCTGACGGGTTTTCCGACACTGTCACCGTATTCCCTGAAAGGAGGAATCCTTCTGCTCCTCCGCTGAGGGAGGGGACAGCCGTCTGTGTGTTTTCTGCCACTCCGTTGACGAACACTCCGCGTGAGGCTCCCGCCACAAGGGAAGATCTGCCGCCCTGCCAGCCGATGACGGAGGGATTTGCCGTAAGGGTGACCGACCAGCCGCCATAATTACGGTACCTGGGTTCGAGTGTACGGTCCGACAGTACCTCGAAACTGTACCGTGTGTCATTCGACACGATCCTGCCGTCCTCGTACCATCCTGCGAACTCATAACCGCCGTTCACGGACGCGGTGACCGTGCAGGTGCTTCCCATGTCGTACAGGCCCGCACCTGTGGTGCTTCCACCCTGCGGATAGTCAAGGACGGTTATCCGTATCTTGTAATCTATCCGGTAGTTGTGGATTCTGCCGGGTTCGGTGGTCATGTCGGAAGTGCCGCGCAGCTTCATGTCCGGAGTTCCTGTGAGGGTTATGTAATTGGAGGTTGTCGTAAGGGTCTGGGCGGGTATGGTCATCCGGAATACCGTGGTGAGGTTCCCGGAACTGTACCTGTACATGGCATAGTTCCCCTGGTCTCGTCCGTAACGGTTTTTCCGGTAAGCAGGTTGAACCGGCTGCCGTATTTCACATTTTCCATACGGGCGCCGTCCACGCGGTCGCTTCCTTCCACCCGGACCTCCACGGTCGACAGCCGGTGCTCGAAATGCAGCGGTATCGTATAGTCCTGTATTACGTCCGTATAGGACGCTGTCAGGAAATCGGCTGAAAGCCATCCGGACTTTTCCTGCTGGTCTCCTATGGATGGGATATGGCGGTGATGTCTGTCTGCCCCTCCTTGAAAGGATAATATACATAGAAGTCAAGATCGGTCCCCACCGTCACAATGATGTTGTCCTCTTCCGTTGCGGGTTTGAATGCCCGGCCGTCATAGGTGTATTTGTTATTTGTGGCCCAGTACACGCCGGTCTTGGGCTCGATGGCAAATACGCCTATGGAGTTTCCCTTTTCGAACGTGCCTTCCTGGGTGGCACGCGTTTGGGCGACGGTAAAGGTGACACGGCCGTTTTCCGGGCATGGCTCCTCCTGTTCCTTCCGGCAGGAGGATACGGACAGCAGGACAAGGAAGCCGCAGATTATCGTTGTTATTGATTTTACCATGATTGTTTTTTTAGGACGGGGACCGGAGTCCCCTGTTGTTCTGTAATTTATTTGACCGGTACAAGCGTTACGTCGGATTCGCTTGAACCCCATGGCTCGATGGTTACGGACTGTCCGTTCTCGCCTCCGATTTCCGCGTCATTGGAGCGCATCGTTATCGAATAGATATATCTCTTTCCGGCTTCCCAGCTTATCTGGGGAATGGAATAGGTATAGGTTGCCCCGTCGATGACGACCTCCATGCTGACTTCTCCGGATGCCAGGCTCATGGGATAGATTGCGGCGGCAAAGTCTACCGACGGGTTCCCCTGTGCCGGAATGGTCGTGTTGGGAGTCCATGAGAGTTCCGTGGATGTCGGGGAGAAGATGATCCTTCCGTTGTCGTTCAGGTTCATTGTCCCCGAGGTTCCGAACTTGGCCGCCTTGGATTTCAGTTTCGCGGATGTCAGGTTGCCGTCATTATGATATTCCGGAGAAACTTTCAGACGGATGACGAGCTGGGACAATGCATGTTTCATGGGAATGACGGCATCCGTTTCAATGACCGACACCTGGTTTGTGCTCTTTCCCCACATGTAGTCGACAGAGGTTCCCGCATTGATGGGAACGGGGACTTTGGTACCGTCAGCGACGGCCTGGTTGTATGGGTAATACGCCCATATCGTCGCCTTGTCCGAAAGAAGATAGACGGGTTTTGCCTGGCTCCATCCGGCCGCTGTTTTTGTGGACTTGTTGTTCTGCGCGTCATAACGCGGATAGGCGTCCCCCCATCCGGTGGCCTTGTACATGAACAGCCCCATGGCGTCATTTACCGCCCATTCGGTTTTCGGCACGAAGCCGGCCCTCGTGTCCGTGCCGACTGTCGGCACAATATTCAGTACGGAGGCTGAAACTCCGTCTGTTTCCGGTTGTTCGTCCACTATTTCCTTGTTGCTGCATGAAGCCAGCATCCCGGCGGCAATTACTGCTGCCGAAATCATAATTCTTGTTTTCATTTTTCTTGTTGATTTGGTTTTGTTATAATTATAGTCTTATGGAAATTCCGTTTCGGGGGTGTCCTCCCAGTCCGGGATGATGACCGGCCCGCCAATCTCCAGTTCCCTGCCGATGTGCAGGTCCAGCTCCAGCGAGATCTCGTCACCGTCGAATCCCCGCAGATACGGGGTCAGGTCAACTGACTGCCGTTCATTGAATACGGAGTCCTCCTCCTTCATCAGAACCTCTACGGCAAGAATGTTCTCTGCCGCCGGACTGAATCCGAACACATAAAGGCCCGCCGTCCATACATTGTCGGCCTTCTTTGCGAAGGAGGCGGTCGCACTTGCGGTTCCGGTCCTTTCACGGGAGGCCAGATACCTGGCCGTAGAGATTCCCGAAGGGTACAGTTCAAGCCGGACAACGGTACGGTGTTGCCGGACACGTTAATCTTTATGTTCAGTTTCTGGACAAAAGCCGCAGGCTGTATCCTTACCCGTTTGGGATTCCGGTATTCAAGCCTTTCACTGAAGGCCGAGGAACAGCAGAATTTCTGTACCTCTGAAATGTGCGCCTCCCCGTCAATGGTGTCAGTCCGGACGGACAGACGCGTCTCATGATAGTCATTCCTGTCCAGCAGTTCATAGTTCCCCGTATAGAACAGGAACCTGTATGCCCCCTGGGGCAGGCTCCAGCGGAGTGTATCCTGTGTGAACGTTGTCCCTTCGGAATACGGCACATCCGTTCCGAAAGGGATGACGTGTCTTTCCTGGGGGACAGGCGGCTTTTCCTTTATTCCGCTGAAATCGCACCAGGCTACAAGTTCTCCTTCCCGGATGCAGAAGTCCTCATTGAAATTGCAGCCGCCGAGCATTATTGCGGGGAATGACGCAAGTACCAGTACTTTTCTGTCAATATTCATCTTTGTATAAATTATAAGTTTCAATAAGCGTGTTTATTTCGGGGTCCAGCCGTCCGCGCCATATCTTGCCGGCATCCTGGTCGCATGACCTGACATATGACTTGACGGCATCCTCCTTGCGCCCCAGGCGGCTGTACAGGATGGCGAGCAGGTAGTTCCGGTCTGATGTGTCCCGCTGTTCCCGCATGATCTCAAGCGCACGGGCGTCATAGCCGAGCGACATGAGGCAGACAGCGGTATTATAGTCTGCCGGGTAGTGCTCGTCCAGCAGGGCAAGAGCCTGTTTGTACCTCCTGTCCTCTATCATCCGCACGGCAGCCATATAGGTGCTGTCGATGACCGGCATCACAACCGTGTCCTGAATCATGTCCCGCCGGTGGAGATGGAACAGGAATTCCACTCCGCGCAGGAGAGGATAATGCTTTTCCCGGATTCTCCTGTAATCCTCCGGATATTTTCTCAGGGCGTGCTCACGGATGTCCGGATTCCTTGTTTCCTCCATGATCCGGAGCAGTTCCGGCCGGTGTCTCAGGGTGTCGTCTTTTGCGACAAGTCCGCGCAGCCTTTCCCAGTCTTCCCCCCGCCATGCAGGGCGGAAGATGGTGTCAACGCCTTCCGCATCCTCCGTACGTCTTGCAAGGTACTTTTTCAGTTCCGTCGCACGTCCCCTGGACAGGAACAGATTCATCCCCGCATCACCCTCCGGAGATGAGGTCGCGGTCATCAGCACGCTGTCTATGAGGAACTCTCCTGTATAGTTTATGCTCCGTATCGCCTTGAACACCTTGTCGATTTCCGACCTGTTGTTTCCGGTTTCCTCCCGGAACTCGGTACTGCCTGTCTTATAGGCCACGTATGCGCGCAGGCTTACCTCGTCCTTGCGGGTGACAATTTTCTTTTTATAGCGGGGAGTCCGGTCAAGGAACTGCACCATGCTCGATATGAAATAGGTGATCGTGTCCGACGGCGGAAGCGGGGTACGTGTCTCGTCCTTGGAAAGGATCAGTCCGTCAAGCGTCAGATCTATCCTTTTCGTGTTTTCCGTGGCCGGGAGCTCCTGCTTGTAGTAATAGACGAACTTGTTCCCTTCCCGGATGACCGTATCCAGACGGGCCGGCTCATACGGAAAACGCACATATTTGTCATACATGGCACCGGCCTGTTCCTTTCTCTTCTGGTTCTCCGCCATCTTGCCGTAATCGGTGAAACGCCTCGTGATGGCGGCGGAATCTTCAGGGGAGATGCTCCGGGTACGGATCTTATATCCGCCTTCGGCAAACATCCTCCATCTGGAAGGGATATATTTCCCTTCAAGCTCCCTGGTCATCCAGTAGGCGGGAAGATGCTCCAGGATTGAATTGTAGCCGGCGATGGCTCTCCGGTTCTGCTCGACACGCCAGTTGAACAGGGCAAACCGGGCATTGGCCTTGTCCGACCAGTCAATCCAGCGTTCTTTCTGCAGCACCTCGTGCTTCCAGGCCTGGAAGTATTCCTCTTCCAGTTCGGCCAGTGCCTTCCTGTAGCCTTTCCCGTCGAACAGTTTCTGCAGGTACAGGCTGTCGGGTATAATGGAGTTGATGAACGCCTGGTAGCGCATATAGCCTCTTTTCTGCATCTTGGCAAAGTCAGCCCCTGAAAGGAAGATCCTGTCCAGGTATAACGTATCCGAAGGCTTGTAGGCCACCGGGGCCAGCTGGAGTTGCCACTTGTTGCTGACCAATTCTCCCGGAACCGTCACGACAAAATCCAGGTTTATCTTCCCGTTGCGTTCAGCCACCTGCTTGCTTCTGGCCATAACGGTAATTTCGGACAGTTCCACGGAAGTGATCTCCTCACCGGTCACGCTGTCTTTCTCGGCCCGCGTGACGATATGCCGCTCACCCTTGTCGTCCGTCCATGCTATCTGTTCCGGCACCTTGCAGGCCGTATCCGTTGTCGCCTCCCTCACCCCGGGCTGCGAGATGCGCACGCGTGCCAGACGGTGCTCCGATCCGCAGGAAAGGAGCAGGCCCGAGAGCAGTGCAAACGGTATGATACGTTTTGTAGTCCTCATCCTTCCCGCTTAAAAAAGATACACGACATTGAGAGCTGCACGGGTCGGAAGAAAATGCCAGCCGTACTCCTGTCCGACAAGGTCCCCGCAGCGTTTGCACAGATATTTGTCATAAGCCAGCCATACGGCACCCGCACCGGCTTCCCATTCAAGGTTCCAGCGCCTGCCTATCTGGTAGGCCTTCCCGATACTTAAACCTACTCCGTAGCCTTCCCCCTCGTAGCGGTACTTGTTGCCGAACAGGTTCCCCACGCTGTAGGTGCCGGCCGTACCGTACATGCCGATGAATCCGCCCATGTAGCTTTCCAGCAGCCAGTAGCGTACTCCGGGGGCCGCATAGAAATTGCGGAACTGCCGGTTGCGGCCGAACTTGAACGGGTTGTACTGCACGGGCAGGTGCAGTGACCATTTACGGTTCAGCGTCATGGAAGCCTCCAGATTCAGGTTGGTCGTTGCCAGACCGATCACATTGGTACGCAATGAGTAGGACTGTGCCGATACCGACAGGAAGAATGCCAGCAGTCCCGCACACAGAAACAGCTTTTTTCCCGTATTCATTCTCATGCCTCCTTTGCTTTGATGACGGTCACCTCCCAGGCCGTCAGGGTATTGAACCACCGGTTCTCCCACTGGCGGGCGGAACAGTCAAATTTCACATGCACAGTCTGGCCGGCTTCAACCGCATACCGGTCGATGTTGGCGTTCATCAGCTGCAGGCACAGGCTCTGCGGTCTGCTTTCCTCCGTCTCGAGGACAAACTCCCGGCTCTTCCACTCGTTGCCGGAAGTTTTGCCGACCCCATCCTTTATGGGAAGTACGGCGATAACTTTTCCTTGTATTTCCATATTTAATCGGTTTTATTTAGCAGAATGTCACAATAGGCATCTGCATCTATTTTTTGAGATTGTATTTTATTGATTTTGAATCCGGCTGCGAAAAAATCAGAAAGTTCGATGCCTGATAAGAAAAAAGTCCTTATCTCAATATATTCTCCGGGCATTGTTAAACCTGACATCTCCTTTTGTTGCCAATATCTAACCCATGTATGAGCGTTCTTATTGAGAAGGTTGAATATAATTTGTTCTATACTCATTCTTAATTTAATATTAATCATCTTCAACGAAAGTGTTAGTCGTGTTTATCACACCAGCAGAATCAACGCTCTTACCATCCCGGATAAACACTTTTTCTCGCATTAACTCTTCATAGTCATATCGTGACATTCCGATTACACACACACGACCATCAACATACAATTTACATTTCATTAATTCAGTTTCTTCTATCGGACCGATAACATCTATTTGAATTGTTCTTTTATTCATAATTCATTCCTTTCTATATCGTTTATAGTCATATCCAGCTATTTCCGTTGAAAATCAAAAATGGCTTTCTGTAGCTCTTCACTATCTTTGGGTATATGTGTTTCATCAATATGACAATAGCAATATTTGCTGCCGTAACTGCACACGTTGAATGTATTGTTCAGAATCTCGCCATATTCCCACCGTGCATTCGGATTCGGTATCCTACCTTCCTGGAGCCACTGCCATTCTGTTTTCATGTTCTCTCGATAAGCCATGTTTTTTTTTCGCTTCTCGTCCCTTTTATCTGATGCTTTTTTTGTGCTCTTTTCGTTTAGCTCTAAGCATGTCCTTTGCAGTTTCAGAGTCTTTGTGAACTTCGTTGTCTTTGTAGTATGTTGCTTTCTGCCCGTGAAAACAATTAGTCCAACGTTCTTCACCTACCGCATCAGCGTTAGGTACATAACCCTCTTTTGCCCATTGTAATGCCGTTAATGCTTCCATAGGTCTTATTGTATTAAATCCAATTTAATAGCTTCAACTTTCTTAATACATCTACCATCAGGGGGAGTTATTGTGAATCCTCCATATCCTTTGACTGATTCCTGCCGGTATGCCTCCGCAGAAGATGGAGGCAGCGCTTGACAAGACGCAGCCGCCGGGTCTCCACGCAGGGAAGCACCTCCAGGGTCACCACCACCGGCGCGTCCTGCCAGGTGATTCGCGGAAACATCTCTCCGAACTGTCCTTTGGGGATGTAAAGGGCTTCCTCGCCGGTCCACATCCCCGTGTCCCTTTCGGGAGGACAGGCGAAAAGATGTCCCGTACCGTTATAGTCCACGGCAAACCAGTATGTGTTTCTCATTCTTTCTCTCCGTCCTTGTCTTTCCCGGGAAAGGAAACTGTGCCTTTTCCCAGCAGGTTCCTCACTTTTGCAATGGAGATGATGCATACAAGATTGTCCGGCTTTCCTTTCACATGGATGTACCATCTTCCGGAATCGTTTCCCGCATCGAAATGCAGGGGTTGGGTACGCGGATACCTGGCATCCAGTTCTTCTATCCGGCAATGAATCTCCTCTTTCAGATCATCCAGTGCGTTCCGATCCTTGAGCAGGCAGTCCTTGAACTTCAGGATATGGCTCTGGAGCTCGCTGCCTTTCCTATTGACCGACGCATAAGTCTGTATATAATGTATAAAGTACATACTATTATGATTTTAACGGTTTATTCTATTTCCTCGCCCCATAAATCCAGATCACTGGGGGCGGTCCTGATCTGATACGCAAGCCACAGCATGCCCAGTGCATACAGGGTCGCAAATGATATCCACAATACTGTCATATACCACCTCCTTTTATCTGCCGGTTCAGACTGATGTTCCTGCCGTCACCCATGCCTGAGTAATACGCGGAGCGGTCGGTTCCGGTCTTTCTCGGATGTGCCTTTGAAGTGCCGGCTCCTATTTTTTCCAGGTACTTGTCAATAAGCGCGTCATGGCAGCATGTTAGGGCGGTTTCCCGTGCCTCACCTTCGGAAGTGGTGGACTCCTTCAGACGCATCAGCTTGCGGATACGTTCCATGGTTTTATCCGGTATGTCATTGTTCTGTTTCATGCTTGATCGTTTAATCCTCATCAAAATCATCCTTCTGTAAATCGTAGCCGGTCAGTACGGCTTCTTTCAACAACGTTTTCAGGTCATCTGACAGGCCGGATGACAGCAGTCTTCCGGCAATCTCTTCCGCACGTTCCTCAAGGCTTTTCTTTTCCTCCGTGCAGAAAGTGACCGTACCGAACCGGGTGGCGTATTTCCTGCCTTCTATAGTTATGTCCTGGGAGAAGTTCACGCGGGCGGCATTGCACCTGACAGATTCCCTGGCCAGACGCTTTCCGAGCCATCCGGCAAAGGCCATGAGGTCCGTATGGGAACCGGCGGCCCTGTCCATGCAACGCTCAAGGTTCTGGCTCATGCCCTCCTCGAACATGACCCTCGCAAACGTTTTCCCGGCATTGCAGCCGTTCCGGACTGCCGCATCCCGGTATATTTCCTCAAATGTTTTCATCGTTCTGTTTTTTTGCTCTTCATATTTCATGTCCCGCTGCCGGACACCCGGTCTTCTGCAGGAATTCGTTAAAATCATTGCACCTGGGGTACAGGCGTTCCGACTCGTTCACCAGTATCACGTCTTCAGGAAGGAAGCTCCGTATCTTTCCCAGTGCCCCGCGTCCCGGGGCGTCGTTGTCGAGAAAGGCGTGCACCTTCTCATACTTTGAAAGGAAATCCTTTGAACGGTCCACAATGGCCGTGGAGTTCAATACGCACACGTCCAGCTTTCCAAGTGCGGGCATCTCCGGATGCTCCCTTGCGTACTGCTTGAAACTGAGAAGGTCAAAAAAGCCCTCGAAAACGGCGCAGGACCTGTTGCCTTCACTGATGCAGGTAATATCCTTGGCGTAGGCGCACCCCTTGAACATGCTGTTCCGCAACTCGAAACCCCGGTGGTCGTTGGCGAATCCGAGCGCGTATTTCTCACGCGGATTCCTCTCGAAACAGTAGTGGACCTCTACACAGTATTTACGGACAATCTCCCCGTCAATGCCACGTGAGGCGGCGTAGTCAAGCAGATGCCTGTTCTGAACGGGAATGACCTTCAGGACGGTCATCGGGGCGGCTGCCGGAAGCCTTCCTGACACCGTTTCCGGTTTCCGTATCGAAGGCATGGAAAGCTGCGGGGAGGTCCTCATCCTTCCGAGTTCCTTCATGGCCTGCGGAAAGGAGCAGTTTTCCACACGCATGACCAGATCCACCGCCCTGCCATACGTACCGTCCCCAAAATCATACCAGCGGTTCTCCTCCCTGAAAACCTTGAAGCTCGGGGAAGTATCGGAACGGAAGGGGGAACGGTACATGTCATAGCCGCCGTACCGTCTGGACGGCTCGTAACCGTAATGGGAGAGGATGTCTCCCAACGGGATTGATTTGGCTTCCTGTGATGTCATGGTTATGTCGCTTTAATGGTATTTTCCGTTTGATTCCTGCCGGTCCTCACGGATGGGCAGGATGAGTTCTTTAAATTTATAAATTTATTCCCGCCATCCTCGCGGACAGCTTTTCAGGGTAATTCCATCATATTGTCAACACGGCAGTTTCCGGCTTCTATGCGGAAACTGCCTGCCTCATACGGCTCAGGATAAACCTGGTGGGGCTCTTGATCCTCTTGTTCCCCCAGGTCTCCTTCAGGGCGGTGTCCAGCACCATGGGCGCCACGGAGGCGAGCTGCAGGATCTCCTGCTGGTCCCTTACCGCGACCCCCAGAAGCTCGAGCGTCTTGCGGCGGTTGCGCATGGTTTCCTCCTGCCTCCTCTGCCGGTCGGCCTCTCCGTACTCGGCGTTGTATTTGGCGATATAGTTTTCAACGAGAGGATACAGGTAGTTCCCCTTGGTCAGGTGGAAATCACTCTGCAGGATATCCTCGATCGCCTTTCCGACCGGGAATTCGGGATAACAGGCCGAAAGCCGGTATATCCAGCCGGTATAATACTCGTCCACTCCCAGATACTTGAGCTTTCCCGGAAGAGAATCCCTGTCCTCATCCTTCTCCCCTTCACCGGAGGCTTGTGCCGGAGGGGTTGGGGAGGATATTTTATTTTCTTTTATTTTATACGGTTTATTTTCGCGAGTTTTGTCCGCTTCTTCGCGAAGTTCCTTTTCAGCGGCGAACAATGTGCGTATGCGAGTCACAGCCTGCCGGATTTCCTTCCCATCCTCCGGAAGGGAAGCCGGAGATCCGCATTCATGTGCCGGGGTGTCCTGCTGTTCACAAGTGGCATGCGGTATGGTGGCGGACTCCGGTGACGGTTCCGTTTCCAGCAGAAGGATGCTTTCCGGAATGCCGGGCTTGCGGTGGATGGCCTTGCAGATGCCTACATACAGTTCCTGTATCTCCTCACTGGTCAGAATCTGTTTGTCCTGCCACAGTTCTTTGTTGAAAAGGCCCAGTTCGGCGCAGTAGTCGATGATGTCCGAAACCTTTTTCTCATCCATACGGGAATAGTCCGAGATGTCGAACAGACCGTCGGCATCCATAACCATATAGCATCCCTCGACACGGTAGATCTCGTTTACAATGAAATGGAACACACCCCAGCCTTCCATTCCAAATTTATTTTTTAGTCTCTTTACTTTCGGATCATAGAAATGATCGGTTTCGAACCTGAAATAGGTGAAACCCTTTTTAGCTGTTTTTGGCATAAGCTTTATATTTAAAGTGGATAATACATCAGCTGGCCGAAAGCTCGAACTCCTTGGGAATGTCGGGATATCGGGAGAGCAGACCGCAGGATCTGACATGATCCATATAGTTCCGCTGTATGTCAGCGGAAGTCAGGATGCGGTGTTTTTCGTATAGCTCACCGTTGAAAAGTCCGACTTGTATGCAGCCGTTGACAATTCTTGTGACATCTTCCAAAGAGGCATTCCAGTAAGAGGCCACCGCCTGCGCCGTTTCCTCGCACCACAGCAGGAGGTAGCTCCCGTTGTGGAGTGTCTCGTTTACGAGATACCGGTAAATGCTGTAACCGGAAAAACCGTATTGGCGGGTGAGTCTTCTGACTTTCATGTCAGAAAATTGGGAAGTGCTGAGCTCATAGCAAGGATGTGTTCCGCATTCCTGGCGCCGTACAGCCCGTGACAGGCGGCGGCTTGTTCCGTTTGTAAAGCTTTGGGTATTCATATATGATAATGTATAATGTTTACTGTTAAGAATTATGTATATGACGGACCGGGCTCCCACTCCTTGGGAGAATGGGACCGGTGATTATCTGGCCGGAGGAATATGGTGCTTCTTCCGGACGAACTGGACATAATTGTGGACGGTCTTCTCGCAGACGTGCGGAAAGTCCGGATAATGTTCCCGCAAGTAGTCGCCAATGCGGCTGCTGGAAATGGAGGGAAAACTGGTAAGGAGGGATGCGACGGCCTGCTCGTAGGCATGGAGTTTGTAATGCCGTTCTTTGTGCTGGAGGACTTCCTCCAAGCTTAGGGATTGAAGATGTCGTACCGTATTACGGGACACACCAAGACGACGGGCTGTCCGCGCAATGTTGATTCCCCGTGAACGAAGATCAAGGATATTGCTCCATAATATGTATTTTTCTGTTAAATTTGCCGCATTAATCTATTAGACAGATTTCGTAACTGGGACATTCCAGATTACGATTAGATTAATTGGAATGACCTTATTAATGATCATGTTAACTGTAAACTTTACAGCTTGTAGCGATGATGATGATAATGAACTTTCGCTTCCTGTTGATAACACTTTAGAGTTGTTAATAGGTACTTGGGAGGGAACAGGGGAAGTAGAGGGAGAAATCCTTACCTTTAACAAGGATAACACTTATACGAAGCAGAGTGAAGATTATACTCAAAGTGGTACGTTTGAATACTTCCCTAACAGATATATGTTTGTTACTTACTATACAACAACTAATTGGGGAGAAGAGAATACCATTTACACAGTCGTTAAGATAACAAAAAGAGGAGCTATACCTCAATGACAATGGACATAGTGATATAGTAATTTATAAACGGAAATAATAATCCATACCAATTAGGGCAGATTAATAAACAGCATTTGAGGAAACTCTTATGCTGTTTATTCTTACTATAAAACAATAAAATCAAATAATTATGACAATCACAGCGGAAGATTGGGTAAGAAGAATAGAAGAAGTGCTAGATAAATTTAACTTATCTAAAGAAGAATACTGGAAAGACCCAGACAAATTCTATGAGAATATCAAAGATGAAGAAATTAGAGCCTTTTTATGGTGGGCAAGAGAAATGTGTTAATAACACTATTTTATAAATGATGGAAACAGAAGATACATATTGGACTCCACTTAAAATGGATGAACCTGTTGTTGGAGATTATATGGCAACAGGTGAGAATTGCTATGTACCAACAGAGAATGACACTCTTTTGGGTTATTTGGCAGATGAAGAAATTCTTGAATTGTTTGAGTAAGCAACATGAATACACCAGCCATTACAGCATCTATAATAAATTCTAAAATGATATATGACTATGATAAAAA
>VOFF01000691.1_pt1 | contig 49024 bp, 55 predicted proteins | sample 5384061 | NCBI WGS metagenome assembly VOFF01 (sample SAMN12384725, study PRJNA508395) | human gut metagenome | isolation source: healthy gut E | host: Homo sapiens | reverse complement strand
TAAGTACTATCATGAGGCAACTAATATGGAATATTTATACGACCCAACTACCAAACTCTGTTTTTTTATTTTTGCAGATGAAAGAGATGAGAGTTTGCTGAGGTATATGGTCTTAGTTCATGGGCCTTCAATTTATCAGAAAACAAATATCAATAGCTACGCTAGCTAATCTATATACAATTATAGGGTTGCATTTTGAAAAATATATCTGATTTTCAGATATTTATCCGAAAGTAAAATTGTAAATAATTTTACTTGTTAGAATTGACACAGTTTGAATTACTCTTCCGCAACAATGTATGCAGACTGATATACCACCTTAAAGAATAAAAAATTATTTCAGACCGACTTTCTTCATTTTCTTATAAAGAGCTGTACGGCTACATCCCAGTTCAATGGCTGTCTGGCTGACATTGCCGTGATTTTTTTCCAGTATATTTCGTATCCTTTCCCTTTCCTGAATGATATAAATTTCCGAATTACTACCACAAACCACATTATCCAATCCCAAATCACAGACATCCAACAATACGTTATCTGCCACAATGACCGCACGTTTGACTTTTGCACTCAGTTCCCGCACATTACCCGGCCAATCATAACCCAACATACATGCCTTCGCTTCTTCTGTAAAACCTTCATTCTTAACAGGTATTCTATAGGAATGTTCTTTTCTGAAAAATTCGGCAAGTGGAAGAATGTCGTCCTTGCAGTCTTTTAACGGTGGCTGTAAAATTTCCAATTCAGCAAGACGATAATAAAGATCCTCACGAAAACGTCCCTCTTCTACAGCTTTTTTCATATTTTCATTGGTAGCTGAAATAATGCGCACATTCGTACGCTTCACTTTATCACTTCCTACAGGATTAAACTCCTTTTCCTGAAGAACACGAAGAAGAAGAATCTGCATGGAATACGGCATATTGCCGACTTCATCCAAAAACAAGGTTCCTCCATTGGCTATTTCAAAATGTCCTTTCCTGTCTGCTACAGCTCCGGTAAAAGCACCCTTGACCGCACCAAAAAATTCAGAAGCCTGTAAATCATTAGGTATGCTTCCACAATTGACTGCAACGAAAGGTTTATCACTCCTGTCACTATAACGGTGTATCATCTGGGCTATCACTTCCTTACCGCTACCACTCGGACCAAGTATCATAACTGAAAGGTCTGATGGTGCCACACGACGGGCAAAAGAAGCGACTTTCCGTGCAGCTTCGCTGGTACGTTCTACAAAAGAACGCTCTTTACGTACTATAACCGGACTTTTCAACATACTGTGCATTAATTCAAAAAGTTGTTCCTGATGGACAGGTTTTTCCAGATAATCCTTAGCTCCCAGCTTGATTGCACGTACAGCATCCGAGATACAGGCATAATCTGTCATGACAATAAAAGGAATTTCCATACCGCAATGCATCATCCATTCCAGAAGACTGATACCGTTTCCTTCAGGCAAACGTACATCCCCCAACACTAGGCTGATTTCATGTTTCTTCAGAATACTACGTGCTCCGGGCTCATCAATAGCGGTCAGAACTTCATAACCGGCTTTTTGCAGCCACTTTTCTATCATAACCTTAAGTATCATATTGTCTTCAACTATCAGTATTTTCATATTTCCCAAGTTCTTTTTCTGTTTCTTCTATCAATTTTTCAAGAATGTCAATAACCTGCCGGGCATATTCCCCAATGATTTCATTAACACTTTCATTATTATGTAGTTCCTTTTGGAATTCACGTAATAAGCGTTCCTTACCAAGAATTTCCCATACTGGCATCATCCGGTGAATAATCTTCCGCATTAATTCACGGTCATACTTTTTCAAGGCTAATTCCATCTCAGCAAGTTCTTTTCTGGATTCATCAATAACGAGTGACAGCATATATCCATTATCGTCTATGTCTTTCAATAAGCAGGAGAAATCAAAGTTTCCGGCATTTGAAACTCTTGTATAGGATATGATAGTCGATAAAAAAGATAGCAATCCATGAATATTGAACGGCTTATGAATATAACCTGCAAATCCTTCCTTTTCATATATCCCTGTATTACCATCACTACGCGCGGTCATGACTGCTACAGGAATGCTTCTTGAGTTACCAATATCTGAATTACGAAGCAGTTTCAAAAGACCAAACCCATCAGTTTCTGGCATCTGTACATCTGTTAGTACTATATCATAATCCGATTTCTCCAGAGCAGCAACAACTTCTTGAATATTCATACATATAGTGCAGGTTATACCATTACGACCAAGCATGTCTTCCGCTATTTTCAACTGTATCGGATCATCATCCACAACAAGTACCTTTTTAGGAAGCATAAATATCTGATTGTTTTCCTGTTTATCTTCCTCTGCAGGTTCATCTGTTTCAGGTAAGGGAAATTCAAGTCTGAATACGCTTCCTTTACCAGGCTCACTTTCCACATCCATTGTTCCGTCCAAAACCTTTACCAAGCCTTTTGTCAGGAATAACCCAAGACCAAAGCCCTCTGAATTAACATTTTGTGCAGCGCGTTCAAATGGAGCAAAGATTCTTTTCAATGTTTCTTCATCCATCCCGATTCCAGTATCCCTGATTTCAATATGCAGTTTCCCATCAGAATATCCTGAATGGAAATTAACGGTTCCCGATGGAGTAAACTTTATAGCATTTGTCAATAAATTATCCAGAACCTGTTCCAATTTGTCCGCATCACCTTTTACTGTTAAACTACAATTCTCATGTACCGAGTACAAAATCAAAGCCTTAGAAATAGCCTTACGGGAAAACTCATCAGAAATACGTTTCAGAAAACGATTCAGATCAAATGGTGTATCATTACGTAAGTCACCGACTTCACTAATACGATAAGCATCCATCAGATCATTGACCAAATGAAGAATATGATGGCAGGAGTGACGTATATCCTCCAGATATGATTCACGTTTCTTCTTTTCCCGGGTCTGTGATACCAAATCAGCACAGTTATGAATGTTACCAAGAGGGCCACGTATATCATGTGAAACAGTCAAGATAATGCGCTTACGCATCTCCAGCAATTCTTTATTTTCACTAATAACCTGGTTTAATCTGGATTTAATTCTTTCTTCCTTACGTAAATCGGAACGTATGATAAGAAAAGAAATCAACAGTAGAATAATTGCAAATGCTATAATTATAGCAAACATGAAGAAAGATAAATCCTGTGCTTCTGCTATTTTCTGATCTTTTTGAGCAAATACCGCCTGCGCCTGATTATCAAGGCTACTGATCAACTGTGACAACTCACGGTTCAAAGTACGATTTCTGGAGCGAAGACTGTCTGCATAAATTTCCATTTCTACAGTACGTATCCGTTGCAAGGCAATCAAACTGTCACTAAAAGCATGTAGTTCTTGAGCAGAAGGCAGAACCTGTACACTTTTCTTGCCACCAAAAAATCCGGCTATACCACTTTTCTTCTGTGTAACAATCCTTACACGGGTCGCTCTTCTGGCCACTTCCGGTAAATGATTCACTAAGAGACTATCTGTCTTTTTCTGTATCGCAACAGTTTCCATAATATGTAACAGATGATTTTCCTTTTCTTCAAGCAAATTACAAAGAGTGTCTATTTGTTCCGTATGCACAAAACCGCCCACATATTGCTTCATTACCTGTAGCAGACTGTCAACACCCTGTCGCAGATTTCTGTATTTCTGAAAATCCATCTCATTCCATGTAATGACAGATTCTCCATGTGTTGCCAATTCCGTTATACATCGGTGGACTATATTTATATCCTTACGGATTTTACGTATTTCCGTGGTTTCTGCTCCTATTTCATGCATCCGTTTCCGTTCATGCAACAATATGGCGGTCATACTACTAATAACCATCACTAATAACAAATACCCCAAAAGGATTTTATTCTGTAATGACACTCTTAACATTTCGTTTGTAATTCATTAATACATATATGATTACTGGAAGTTCCAATATCAATTCGTGGGTCGTCTATTATCATTAAAGTCTCTACTGCCCCAGAATTATTTGATTCACATTTAATTCGTCCCGATTTAATGGGACAGTAATAGAATTATTTTTAAGAAATTACCCTGTTTATATAGTAGTAAATTCTAATGTCTTTGCAAACATAAAAATTAAATTCCATATAACATACAGAATATACTGTTTATTTTTTAAAATAAGAAAATTGATATTTTCAACAATATTATCTAATCAATATGTAAAAGGTTTTTCAAACTAAAATTTCTACAATAACTACTAGATATTATAATGTAAATTATTTTTCTTTCATTGTCTCATGAATTCACCTTTCCACTCAATATTGTTTGAGTTAGCCACTAGGCAATCCATTATTGTGGCTGACAGAGTCGGATTCCCAATATAATCAGACTATTAAGGATGAGCAATTGAGATACTATAATCATTGATTTATGCCCATATCTTTCATTCAAGATTTTTAGCAAAGCCGACCTGGATTTATAGGTTACTTTATGTTCCTTATAGTAAATTTCTGCAAATTCTTTCGTCGCATCATAAATCTTGTTTTTAGACACAAAATACTAAACCTAGGAGTTGCAAAATACGTAGTCCACTAGAGGCTCACATAAGAACTGGAATCTAAATTGATTTCTAAAATATAGTTTATCCCTTACATCAAAGGTAAATGCCAATCCTGATTTGCCAGCCGCATTTATTCCTTTTTTCAGGAGAATTTTCTTTATGGCTAACGCCATGAAAATTCACCTGAAAAAGAATGCGGCGGCAAACGTATTGGCATTAAATGAAAGATTACAGGGATTAACTGCGACCGACGTGACGCATAGCCGTAAATCAAAGGCGGCTATCCATATATTCCATATATGCCCTCACAAATACCGTGAAAATTCACCTTCCTCAATAATAAGACATAGCCTGCTTATCAAATTCCGAAACAAGACAGGGATTTCAGCTCCCTCTGATCTGCATAGTCCCGGTGGCTTCGCTATGCTTTTACTCCTACTCTTCCTACTTCTTTTCATTCTTTTTTCCTGCTGTTTCTACATTCTTTCCTATCTCCGCTATGACATCTGATGATATCTAATGACATCTAACGCCATCTATTTGTATATCACTCATTAACTCAATTTATCATCTTACATTTGGACTGTGAAACAAATCAAGTAGTCACTCAAAACAAAAGATTATGGCACAAGAAAACAGTCCTGACAAGGAAAAAAGGCAAAGCCGAACAAAGAAACCGGAAAAGCCTTATGTAGAACAAATTGACGAGCTTCTGCTGGTACATAACAAGAATGATCCAAAGAAAGGTTTGGGAGTGGTCAGCAAGGTGGACGAGAAAGGCAATTATCAGACGGTTGCACCGGAAGAGAAGAATGAGAACTCATTCCTGAAATTCGACAAGAATTCGAGTATTCTCGAAAACTTCATCAAGAATTTCTGGAGCCAGCTGAAGGAGCCTACGCACTTCAGACTTATCCGTATGACCTTCAACGATTACAAGCAGAACAAACAGGCTCTCAAGGACCTGGCCGAAGGCAAGAAAACAGATGCGGTAAAGGAATTCCTGAAACGCTATGAAATCGTACCGAAGGCAAACAATCAGAAAAACAGTCAAACAAAAGAGGAGGAAACAACAATGGCAAAGAAGCAGGAACAGACAACACAGGCACAACCTGAACAGGTATCACAGGTGGAAGCTGCCGCACAGGGACGTGAACAGCAGGAACCGCAACGCCAGCAGACACCCACATACCGCTACAACGAGAACATGATTAACTGGGAAGAACTGGGTAAGTTCGGCATATCCAAGGAAATGCTGGAGCAGTCCGGACAGCTTGACAGCATGCTGAAAGGATACAAGACAAACAGGACCATGCCACTGACACTCAACATTCCTGGGGTACTGACCGCAAAGCTGGACGCACGCCTTTCATTCATATCCAACGGTGGGCAGGTCATGCTGGGTATCCACGGTATCAGAAAAGAACCGGAACTGGACCGTCCTTATTTCGGACATATCTTCACGGAAGAGGACAAAAAGAACCTGCGTGAAAGTGGAAACATGGGACGCGTGGCTGACCTTAACCTGCGTGGCAACACGACAGAGCCGTGTCTGATTTCCATCGACAAGAATACCAACGAACTGGTAGCCGTCCGACAGGAACATGTCTATATCCCGAATGAAATCAAAGGTGTGACTCTGACTCCGGAAGAAATTCAAAAACTGAAAAACGGAGAACAGATATTCGTAGAGGGAATGAAGTCCAATCAAGGTAAAGAGTTTAATGCCAATCTGCAATACAGTGCGGAAAGAAGAGGCATCGAATTTATCTTCCCGAAGACCAGGCCTTCAATCAGCAGACGCTCGGCGGTGTACCGCTTTCCCCCATGCAGCTCAAAGCGTTGAACGAAGGACACACCATCCTTGTAGAGGATATGAAACGAAAGAACGGCGAGCTGTTTTCCTCCTTCGTTACCATGGACAAGGTAACAGGCGGTCTCCAATATACGCGCCACAATCCGGAAACGGGAGAAATCTACATACCGAAGGAAATCTGTTCGGTACAGCTCACACCGGAAGACAAGGAAGCGTTACGCAAAGGACAGCCCATCTATCTTGAGAACATGATCAACCGTAAAGGTGAGGAATTCTCATCATTCGTCAAGCTGGATCTTGTGAGCGGAAGACCCCAGTATTCCAGAACTCCGGACGGTTTCAACGAACGACAGACACCGACCATCCCTGCCGAGGTTTACGGACACCTGCTTTCGGCACAGGAAAAAGCAAATCTTCAGGACGGAAAGGCTATCCTCGTAACGGGTATGAAAGGTCACAACGGCAAACAGTTCGATTCATACATAAAAATCAATGCTAATACCGGACAGATGCAATTCTTCCAGGAGAATCCGGATGTCCGTCGCAATACTTCACAGCGTGCTTCACAGACTGACAATACCCAGCAGCAGGAACAGAAGAAGGGAGCAAAACAGGCTGTCTGAGCAAAACAGGATTCAAATCATCAACTACTAAAAAAGGAAAAAACATGAACAAGACCAATCATCATATCTACAAGGCTGAACAAATCGACTGGGGAAAACTGGAATCGGTAGGTATCAGCAGATCGCAAATTGAAAAGGACGAAAACCTGGACCTGCTCCTTCAGGGAGAGGAAACCAATGTCATGTCCATTAAAATCAAGACACCTGTATTCTCACTGACCATGGATGCCACACTCAATCTGATTGAAGACGAGAATGGAAATCCGGTCATCAGCATAAACGGTATCAACCCTTCAGGTGAATAAGAATCCATAATGTATCATCTCTCTTTCCATACGGTAAGTCCGTATGGAAAGATATAAAACAGAATTTATCATGATTGCCATATTAACAGACAAACCAAGTGTAGGAAAAGAAATCGGAAGAATCATCGGTGCAACCAAAGTAAGAAACGGATATGTGGAAGGAAACGGCTACATGGTTACGTGGACTTTCGGGAACATGCTGTCACTGGCCATGCCGAAGGACTACGGAACCCAGAAGCTAGAACGAAACGATTTTCCTTTCATCCCGTCCGAATTTGAGCTAATGGTACGTCATACACGCACTGAGAACGGATGGATACCGGAGATTGATGCCGTACTCCAGCTTAAAGTAATCGAAAAAGTGTTCCAGGCATGTGACACCATCATTGCGGCTACCGATGCCAGCCGTGACGGGGAAATGACATTCCGCTATGTCTATCAATACCTAAACTGTACACAGCCTTGTTTCCGTCTGTGGATTTCCTCTCTCACCGACGAATCTGTACGTCAAGGTATGGAAAATCTGAAACCAGACAGTTGTTACGACAGCCTATTCCTTGCTGCCGACAGCCGCAACAAGGCGGACTGGATTCTCGGAATCAACGCCAGCTATGCCATGTGCAAGGCGATGGGATTCGGCAACAATTCCCTCGGACGGGTGCAGACACCGGTACTGGCCGTCATCAGCAGACGCTACCGTGAAAAGGAGAACCATATTTCATCGGACAGCTGGCCCATCTACATCAGCCTGCAAAAGGACGGCATCCTTTTCAAGATGCGCCGCACACAGGATATTCCCGACAAAAAATCCGCTACAATGTTTTTTCAGGACTGCAAGCTGGCACATCAGGCACAGATTACCGGTATCCGTCACAGTATTAAGGAAATACTTCCACCGGATCTGCTTGACCTGACACAACTTCAGAAGGAAGCGAACATCCGCTATGGTTTTACCGCATCAGAGGTGTACGACATCGCACAGTCTCTTTATGAAAAGAAACTGATTTCCTATCCAAGGACTTCCAGCCGTTATCTGACGGAGGATGTGTTTGACTCGCTTCCACCAATCATGGCGCGTCTGCTTTCATGGGAGCTGTTCCCTGCCGCTAAAGGAACTGCAAGTATTGACATATCCAGTCTATTCCGCCACGTAATAAACGCAGAAAAGGCCAATGTACATCATGCCATCATCATTACAGGTATCCGTCCCGGGAATCTGCCCGAAAAGGAAATGCTGGTCTATAGGCTTGTTGCCGGAAGAATGCTTGAAGCATTCATGCCTCCGTGCCGCATAGAAACGACTGACATTGAGGCTATATGCGCCGCACAGCATTTCAAGGCCGAACAAACAAGAATCATTGAAGCCGGCTGGCATGACGTGTTCATGAATTCTGACATAATTCCAAAATCGAGATATTCCGTCAATGAACTCCCCGAAGTGGAGAAAGGTGATACCTTGAATGTATGCGGACGCAACCTGGTACACAAGAAACAGCTACCGGTAAATCCGTTCACGGATGCAGAGTTGGTGGAATATATGGAACTGAACGGACTGGGCACGGTATCATCACGTACCAATATCATCCGTACACTAGTTAACCGTAAATATATCCGTTATTCAGGGAAATATATCGTTCCGACCCCGAAAGGTATGTTCACCTACGAAACTATCCGTGGAAAGAAAATTGCGGATACTTCACTTACCGCAGACTGGGAAAAACAGCTGGCCGGACTTGAAAGCGGAATGATAACCAGACAGGACTTCCTAAATAGGATCAGAACTCTCGCCAAGGAAATGACCGATGACATTTTCAACACCTATTCCCAAAAAGAAAAAGTATCTATACTAAAGTAACCAAGAGAAAATCTATCTCAAATTTAAATTACTAAAGTAAAAATTCCATGTTAAAACAAAATCTCCTGCTTTTAGCTATACTATTAGAATAATCAAAGCTAAAAACAGGAGGTTCTGAATACAAAATAGCTAACTAATTGCAGTTAAACAATAAATCAAAGTTTGTATTACTCTTTGTAATGTTATTCATTAAAACTTATTATTTCATACTCATTCAACTTTTAATAAAGCTGTTGTATAAGAAAATCGTCCACTTTCTGGTATGAATAAGTATATCAATTCACCTTTTTTCAATTTAGACGAATGAAACAATTCACTAAGCATTATAAAAATACTTGCTGAACCCACATTACCCACAGAGCAAAGATTAGTAAACCATTTATTTTCAGGAAGTAATAATCCTTTTTCTTTAAGTTTGTCTGCTAATTTATGGTAAAAAAACATAGAAGAAATATGCGGAAGAAAATAATCCACATCCGCAAAATTTAGCTGGTGTTTCTTACAACTATTTGCTATATGTTGTACGGATTTCTCAACACCATACTTTGCCAACAGTTTTATATCTTGCTTTATTGCAAAAATTGATTGCATCTGCCAATCAATAGGACGCATAAGTTTCCAACTAGTCCATTCTCCACTTACAGTCTTTTGTAATCCTTGTGACATACATACATCAAGCTCATTAGCATAAGATACGGATTCTATCCATTCTATTTTTAATGATATTCCATCTGATGGCATATCTGACAACAATGCACATCCTGCTCCATCAGATAACATCCATCTAAGAAAATCTTTTTCAAATGCAATATATGGATTTGATTGAATTTCATTCATCATCTTATATTCTTCCTCAAAAATATTTGAACGAAGTAATGGAGAAAATAATTCAGATCCCCACATATAGCATTATTTGTATGCCCAGATAATACAGATAAAAAGCAATATTCCAAAGCATGGGCAGCAGAACAACATACCCCAGAAGGAGATAAAATTGGAATAGGATTACTGTCTTTCAGTAAACCATGAACCATTGACGCATGTGAAGGCATCATTTGGTCAGGCGTAGAAGTTCCACATGATAGAAGTTGAACATCATTAGCTGTAAATTTATCATCAAATAAACCTGCAATGGCATTTGCCATGAGTTCAGCATTGGTATGAGTATAATTCCCATTTTTTATAGCATAATATCTTTGCTTTATTTGATTTTGACTAAGTATAATTCTCTTTATGCGTGAAGAATGTCCTCCTATATATCCTAGAACATCTTCCATCGCATCATTTTCAACTGGTTTATTTGGCAAAAAACTAGACAAATTAGTTATATAAACATTTTTACCCATAAAAAATATCAATAATTTAATTTAATTTAATTTATAAACAGTACATTCTGTCTAATTTTACAAAGATACTATTATTTATGGATAAATAGATAAAACACTTAATTATTTTGAAAATTTAAACATTAACGGGTGAGTTTAGAATATAAATTTCGAAATTTTTCTAATAAACACTTTATATCGTATCCATTAAAAGTAGTCATACACATGTATGAATAGCCATAGTAAATCTCTAAAAATGACAAACTTTCAACTTCAACATCTATATTATTTCTTATTTCTTGTTTTTCTATACCTAATAGCAAAATTTCTTTCCAAAAATCTTTTTTCTTTTGCTAAACGTAACTGTGTTAAACTCGGCATTTCATTTAAAAGATTCATACAATTCGCTGCAATATAAATAAATGCACGATTAATATTCAGAATACCTATGCCTGTGAAAAAATCTTGTTGGCGTCGTTTTACATCAACAAAACTTTCAATATTATCCCACATACTTTTTGATGCATCAATTGTAGGTAAATCATATTCTTTATTAATAATGAATTTATCAATAACAGATGACAATATTTGATCTTTAGACTTAAAATGGTATAATATAGCACCTCTACTTAATCCTGTCACTTTTTCAATATCAGAAAAAGTAATATTACTGAAAGGTTTAATAGCAAATAATTTAAAACATTCCAGCAGAATCTTCTGTTTACTTGCATTATTAGAATCTTTATATCGCATACTACATAATATTTATTGCAAATTTAATAAAAAAATAAAAGAAGCGATGAAAAGTAACTATTTTTTTAACTCAAATACAAAACTATAAAATTATTATTTAAATAGCTGTTCAATATCCTCAATATAGGTAATTTTATAATCTGAAATATTAGTATTTATATTATAACAGAATTTAAAATAATTTGCTAGAAATATGCTTTCTAAAACATCTGCCATTAAAGATACATTCATATTTCCGTAAGACAATTTAGAGTCCTTAGAAGAAACTTGAATCCAACACTTTCTATCAGCCTCTAACAAATTATACATATCTTGTTTAAAAGTTGGAAGATATAAATCCGCCTGTTCTACAAGATGAAAAAATGCTGAATAAGGGTTAATAGGAATACCTTCTCGATAAAACCAATTATGAATTTCATCTAAATGGCTATTTTTCTTAGCCCAATATTCTTTCAAAGAATGTACATTATCGGAATTAACAGGATAGAATATGTTTATAGGAGAGAAAAAATAGATTTCTATCACTTCTTTGAATATAGCTTCTTTATTTTTAAAGTGATAAAAAATAGCTCCACGCTGTAGTTTTGTAACCCGTTCCAACTCTGGAACAGTTACCTTTTCTACATTCTTCTGAAGGAATAGTTTAAACGCTTCCTTTAGAATTAAATCTTTCGAACTTTCTATCGGCCTATTAAGATATTCTACTGCTGCCATACTTATAGGTAAAATGTTTATTAAATTTCTTTAAGTAAACTCTTTACCATTTCTTATATCAAAAGGCACAGAGTCCACTCGTTTTCGTAACAGAGGCACTAGCAAGCCCGAAAGACAAAACGAGCGACCTGTGCCGTATTTTTAACAATACGACACACACCCGCTTCGCATATCCTTGTCTTTCTTGAAAATTGCTAGTTTTCCATTACAAGTTCACACGAACACGAATAAAATGAGAAAAACCCATTCCACACTAAATGTGGTATACCACGGTATACCAAACTAGTTTGTTACAAAGATAAGCAAAATATTATAATTTAAAAAGATAATCAAGTGGAAAAACGAATTTTGATTCAAGGTTATCTAAAATGCACTTCTAATACCACAACTCCTATCCATAATGAGCTATTAGATAAAAATTGGTTCCATAACTAAATACCTCAATTTATAAAAATAAACATTTTGACTTGATTGTACTAAATAAGAATCAAATACAGTTTAAAACTCAATAGAGATTCTGCTATAAAAATATTTTGCTCATCTAACTGCCATGATATTATTATAAAGTTTCAGTATTTTATTATCAAGAAAATGTTCGATGATATTTTCAACACCTATTCCACAAAAAAAGAATAACATCTATATCAATGTAACTATAAGAATGCAGGTCGGAAGGTCTGCATTTTTTGTGTTCGTACTGAAAAGAATCTGTTTTTCCGCTTTTAAGCGGCAAAGGTCTTGGATTGCCTGCCTTTTGCCGCAAGGCTGCCCTGAAGGGCTTGGCTGGACAGGAAAAAATCATCCTCGCTACGCTCCGGTATTTTTTCCTGCCAGGCCTTGCGCAAAAAGGCAATCCAAGAGACTGAAGGCCTATAAAATCGGGAAAACACATCCCGATGGGATTATTCATTCATAAAATTAAAGATTATGAAACTACAGATTATCGAAAGTATCAGCAAGCATGAGGTAACCCTGGTATTGGCCATCGGAATCCTTATGCTGATAGACAAAGGTATCATGCCTATCGGTATGATTGCACTGCTCCTGCTCACCGAAGGAATCATAGGATTTTCTTTTCAGAGCTCTTCTGCTAATTGTCAGGATAGCATTTATCTTTTTCATTGTCGGACTCCTGTTTTTCTAACCAATAAAACCAATAGATATGAAAACAAGTATATGTGTATCTTCCGCTCCTGTCATGCCGGCTGTATGGCCACAGGGCGAACATATCAGACCGGTCAAAAGACGTCTGCCCAATACAGTTGATGAGCCTAAAAACATCGGCTACTATCTGGAATCTCTGCGTGATATTGCAAGCAATCCGGACAGGGAGGATATCCTGAAAGAATTCTTCAAGGAAACTTATGTATAACCATAAAATTTTTCAATTATGTTTTTTCAATCAATTTATCAGATGATTACAGCAGGTACGGATCTGAACATCAATATCCGTAAAGTGGACAACAGCCTGAGCGTGGCAGTCATGCCGAGGCGGAACAGCCTGAAAGAGGATACGCGGCAGAACATGGTGCCGTTAGTAGTGAACGGAACACCGGCAGAACTGGATATGGGTTTCCTGCAGACCATACTCCAACCGATACAGAGAGTGCAGGGACTGCTTGCCAATGCGGAGAATTTCGAGAAACAGGCAGAAAAGGCAACGGCACAAGCCAAATCATCCAAGGCTCCAACAATACCGGCCGAATCAAAGGAAACCAGGGAAAAACGGGAAAAGATGGAAAAGCTCCTCAAGAAGGCTGATGATGCAACCGCCGCAAAAAGGTTTTCCGAAGCAATGACATGGCTGAAACAGGCACGGATTCTGACTTCCGCCGAAAAACAAAAGGAGATTGATGCCAAGATGCAGGAAGTACAAAAACTGGCCAGCGAAGGAAGTCTGTTCGGTATGGCAGAAGAAGCGGCACCGATCATTTCTCAACCACAAGGCAGCATGAATGGTCAGCCACAGCCCGGTATTCAAACAAGCATATTCCCGGAACAGCAAACCCATACTATGAACCCTGAGCCTGTCATGCAGCCCGTTCCACAGCAGATAGCACAACAATTGCCACTGGAAACCCCTCAACCAGTATATGATATGAACAGAGCACATATGCAATCGGGACCGAACGCTCAGGCGATACAAGAAGGGTTCGTTCCACATGGCGGAACAATGCAGCCCTATCCACAGCAACCGGCTTACCAGCCTGAGGCAGCACCTTATTCCCAACAACAGGTACGGCAACCGACAAACGGACATATACCGAACGGAACGATACAAGTACAGAACGGAAACGGACGGGAATACCAAACTGCACCGGCTGCTCATGATACATTCTGCTTCGATCCGGAAGACGAGAATGACAGGGAGCTTCTACGAGAGGACCCGTATGCGGAATATCCGGATTTTCCGGCTGAGTACCGGATGAAGGATGAGGCACAGGTAGAAATGGTATACTGCTGATATATAAAAATAAATGATTTGTAAAACTAATAAACTATAAACAATATGGCACTGGAAATTAAAGGAATGAAAAGAGTCTTCAAGATGAAGAAGAACAGTCAGGAAATCGCACTGGACGATCCGAACGTAAACATGTCTCCGGCTGAAGTGATGGACTTCTATTCCATGAACTATCCGGAACTGACCACCGCGACCGTACACGGACCGGAAATCGAAGACGACCGGGCGATATATGAATTCAAGACAACCATCGGAGTGAAAGGGTAAGAACATGAAAAAAGGACAACGTAAAGACAAGAAACCATGTACACAACTAACGGAACGGGCTTTGGAAAATTTAGCCAGACTTATCATATCGGAACTCGAAAATACGGACATAAGCTGGGGCATCAGGAGCAGAAAGAAAAGAAAACTCCCACCCGCAGAAAGCCTTATGGTTTTCTGAACACGAGAATACCTTCCATCGCTCCCGACCTGTATGTGGAGAATGACATGGAAGCAACAATAAATGTCACCACCAAAGAGAATCTTGATTTCCTGTACCGTTCAGCCATGAAGTATGCGCAGCTCCTGGATGTGGAGCTGCCATACCATCCTACAGGCAGGACTTCCACAAGAGAAAAAATATGCCTGCTATATAATGCGCTGGATTCCATAGTATCTCATCATGTAAATCTGGAACTTGTCGGTGACAGGCTCCAGTTCTGCATCTACCATTTCCATGAATGGCCCGATTACACCCTGTTCCTGATACCGATAGATTTTACAGAAAGACTAAAAGGTGAAATCAAAAGGATCACACTGGAGTTCATCAGACAGTTCATCAAGCATCACAGGATGATGGATATAACCGACACCCCATATTTTGAGATGTCGGAAGTCTGTACCGACCATGCGGACTTTGGACGGCTCGATGAGGAAGAGAAAAAGGATTTGTACAGAAAGGAAAAGCTATTCAAGTCATACGAGAAAGGAAGGATTTACAGAAAGCTGTGCCGGATGTACTCCAAGGCTTTCTGTAGGAATCTGGAAGAACATATCCGCAACTGTACTCCTTCCAGCGATGAGGAAAGAAGACTATTGGAACTGATTACTGAAGGAATGTCCCTGATTACAAAGGACAGCCCTTATATCTTGAATTATGACTATGATTATGCAAGCGAAAAGGAAAGGGATTTCGAACCGCCACCGCTCGAATATCAGATTCTGCTTACATATTCCATTACGGATACGGTTACCAAAGACATGGAAAGCTGTTTCAGTACCGACTGTCAGGAGACATATAACCAGACTCCCGTATCATTTACCTTCATCACACCGGAAACTGAAAAGCTGTTCAGACCAGAGAATTATCCGGAACGGTTCTCAAAATGGTTTGAGAAATTTGTAGAACATGTTACCTATAATTTATAAACATCATGAATGAACTGACCCAGAACATACAGAAAATGATGGTGCCGAAAGCTGCTATCATAGCCTACAAATATGAAGACAGTAGAAATTCTGACACCAGGTACTTCATAGAATTGCGTCCCATCGGAAAAAGCGGACAGATGGGGGCAGGTATCCCCGTCACATACGAATTCATGAATACCCTGCTGGAATCCTATACGGAAGAAATGAGCGGGATACCTGCAGGAAGAGTCCCCGATAATATGCTGGCCTGCAATCCGAGAAAAGGACAGGAAGAATATATCTGGTACAATCCGCCCGGAAAAAGACAGATGTTCTTTCACAAAGACCTCAATATACAGGACGGCATATTTAATCTGCCGGGAATTGTCTACCAGGTAAAAAACGGAAGCATGGACGTGTTCGCCTTCAAGGGAAAACGTCCGGTGGAAACGACACCGCTGTTCCGTGCCCCATTCTTCAACGTGACCGGATCAAGTGTCTGCCTTGGCAGCTGTTCTTTGGAAAAGCCACAGAACCCGACTTTTCTTTCCCTGCTGGAATACTGGGAAAAACGGTTCTGGCTGACTGAATTCTCCCATCTGGGAGGAAATGTGAATCCTACAGTTTCAAATCTTGTCATCGTCACCGAGAACATAAGAAACAATCCGTTCGACATGAACGAACTCAAGCCCATGAATAAAAAACTTAAAGACATACTTCCATGAAAAAGATACATTTTACCGACCGCTACCTGCTCAATCCGCGTCATCCGGTAACGGTATTCGTCATCGGAGCCGGAGGTACCGGCTCACAAGTGATAACCAATCTGGCACGCATGAACATGGCACTTCAAGCATTAGGTCATCCGGGACTGCATGTCACTGTCTTCGATCCCGACACAGTAAGCCAGGCCAATATAGGACGCCAGCTTTTCAGTGAGACGGAACTGGGACTGAACAAATCCGTATCACTAGTCACACGCATCAACCGTTTCTTCGGATACGCATGGACTGCCGAACTGAAATGTTTTCCCACGAAGAAATTTTCAGGATATGATACAGCCAACATATTTATTACCTGCACGGACAATATACGTTCACGTCTTACGCTTTGGAAGTTCTTGAAGAAAGTCAGCAAAGAAAACTTCAGTGACCATTCCGCTCCCATATACTGGATGGATTTCGGGAACAGCCAAACAAAAGGGCAGGTCATCATCGGGACAGTACGCGAGAAAGTTCTCCAACCTTCTTCACAGGAATATATTCCCATGCCTAAAATGAATGTCATCACCGAGGAAGTGGACTATGCAAAATTCAAGGAAAAAGAATCAGGACCAAGCTGTTCTCTGGCGGAAGCTCTGGAAAAACAGGATTTGTTCATTAACTCTACACTGGCACATATCGGATGTGACATATTATGGAGAATGTTCAAGGAAGGAAAGACACTGTATCGCGGTGCCTATGTCAATCTGGAGACATTGAAAGTGACCGCAATCCCGGTATAATGCATAAGTGACCGTATATATCATCTTTCCATCAGAATACGGTCACTTATTCTATTTGATATATTCATAATATTTACTTTTGATCAATATGTATAGATGCATCTATTTTGATTGTATCACATGGTTTAGATTTTCTTTTTTGAATATAAACTTTTTTAGGTTGTAATTTCTCTTCTATCTTTTTAAGCTGAAAAGATATATCTAATAACAGAGAATCCGTAATTGAACGTTTAATATAAATAGTGTCTTTTTTATGAACTTTTTCCTGTTCTATTGGTAATCTGCGTGCACAATAAACTCCCATAAATGCTCCTACAACCACTATTATAAAAGTCAATAATCCAGATAGCCAATTCTCTTTTATCCGTTTTTTTAATCTTTCAGTATCCATAATTTATATAATATTATTTGTTATTGGTTCTACTTTTTGTATAAGCATTTCATCTGATTCTAAATGATACGCAACCTGTAACCTAATATATCGTAACTTCTGTGGCATATGTATAGAAAAACCTTGTTTAACAGTTAATATAGGTTCTTCTTTTGTAAGAGAATCAACATTAGAGAATAGATACCTTGTAGATTCTATTTCTGTTAATGTTGTATCTGTCAATTTCCTAAATTTATAACAAGGAATATCCTCTTTTTTCATTATTAAAATAGATGTTTCGTTATTGGATGGTATCTCATAAACATCGCTTTTATTATAATGAATAGCATTATTCTCACGTATAAATCCTTCTACTTCATCAAAAAAATGAGTTGGTATTCCCATTGCCAATAATACATATTTAGGAGATATAGAAAGTCGTTTCATGGCTCTACTAAAATCACGATAAGGAATAGTATAGTTCTTGAGCGCACTATTAAGTGAGAATTGATAACAATAAAACTGTTGTACCTGTGAATTAAGAGCATTGATTAAAGCTTCACCTAAATTAGAACTAATAGCTGAATGGCTATTAAGAATTAGATATTCATCTAATTTAACACTCTGTGATGCAGTAAATTCTTTATCATTCTCCTCTACCTCCTGTTTACTACTTTGGGGTAATTGAGGCTTATATTCTTTTACCGAATCTATCAAAGACGCTTTAATCATGAATAGTTTATCTTTTGATATATCTGAATTTTGCTTCAAATCATTATTTTTTTGAGAACATTGAGCTATATATTGTTTAAGCAAATCAACAACAACTCGTTGATTCTTCATTGTACTTAACCCACACTCTTTTAATTGATCATCAGTGATTCTTTTAATACGTTCTATAAGTATATTAGCTAATTCAATCTTATTGTCGTTTTCTTCAATTGTATTACCAGTAGCTGGAGTATCTAACGGATTACTATAGGTAATGTTATAATCATTTACATCATACAGACGTATCATAAGCAACGCAAGATAATTAACAAGAAGACCTTCTATTTTATTCTCTTCTCCCGCACCTTCAAAAACCATAGACATATGATAATTTAACAAATACATGCGTTTGTTTTTTTCGGATAATTCTTCGTAAATATAAAAAATCTGAGAAAATGTACTAGGGATCAAAGGATATTTTGCCGGTAAAGTATTTGTAAAATTGAATATATGTTGTAGTAAATTATAGCTTTTCTTATAAAACAACAATACACCTACCATAATATGGAATTCCAAAAATTTATTCTTTTCATCTTTTTTATTAGAATATTCTAATTTGAAAGTACAATATTGATTAGCAATATTCCAATATTGTTTTATCCAATCGTAATGACCAGCATTTAGCATTTTAATTATCCAAACCCACATCATTTGATAAACTTGTTCTGTAATTGGAAAGTTATTAAATTGATTATATAGTATCTCAACAATATCTGCTCGTTTACTGAGAATTCCATTTCGATTCTTTACACTATCTTCCATTAGTTGATTGAGCACTTGGACTATATAAACTGGATATATAAATGGAGATCTATTAGTATTCTTCATTGTTTGAGTTTTGCTGTTGATAGATTAATAATTGTTCTTCTTGAAAATTTAAAATTTGTGTACTGAGTTCCTGCATTGCATCATTATACAAATCCATTTCAGCCTCATTATTAGAAGCATATCGAATTAAGATCTGTAAATCTGCAATAAGATTCTCACTTGTTTCATTAATTCTGATTCGATTGAAAAAACGAAAAGGATCATTATACGTTTGTATAAGATGATATAATCTAACCATAATTATAGATAAGGTAAACACACAAATTCCTTGAATTGTAATCAGTAACTGATTACAATAATCAGTATCATAAGCTATTATTATAATTGGAAATACAAATAATTCCACAATACAAACAACTATTAAAATGTTGAAACAACAATATGCAGTTTCATTTTTAAATTTTTCAGAAATTCTACGTGTTTTATATTTATCTGACATTTGATTTATCTTGTCAATAAATAATGGATATGCCAATCCCAACAATGCTGTCACCATTGCAATACATAACTCAAAAAGTTCAATATATCCTTCCAACATAATTATTTTTTATTTGCAAATTATTGTATATTTAATGTTTTGAGTGCAAAAGTCATAAAAAAAAATTCATCTACAAATAAACTGATAAACAAAATATGTCAGTCTTTCAACTTTCTTCAGAGAAACACATTTCATGCATAAAATGAATACCATCACAGGAAAAAGAGAACTATACAGATATTAGGGGATAGGTACAGTAACTAACAGTTCCTTCGCAAAAGCCAAAGCTGAATCTGTTTATCAACCCTATATTGGCACATATCAACAATGACTTGCTGTGGATTTTCAATGGAAGAAAGAGTCTGTATCACTGCGTCTATGTTAATTGAGAGATATTGAAAGCACCGTAATTCCGATATAATAATAAGTGACCATATCATTTTTATCAAGAAATGGCCACTTATTCTATTTGCTACTTATTATTTACTATATTCTTACTTCGCTGGAGAAGGAAACTCTGTATCTCCGAGGCGAGATAGAATGATTTCCCGTTCTTTTCAACCGAGTAATATTTAATCTTGCCCTCTTGCCTGTAACGTGCCAGAGTTCTTTGTGACACCCCAAGGAGTTCTGCCAAATCCACATTATCAAGCAGTTTATCCCCGTTCATACATTCTTTCAGACGGTTCATCTGGTCAAGTTTCTTTTCAATGCGGGCAAACCCCTCTACCATTGTTCCTATCAACCTTTCGAGTACTTCATTATCTATATATGACATAATTCCAATGTTTAAGTGAATAAATCGATACTCCCGTTGTGCGCACTCTAAGAGTATTTACTTATAGTAGTGAAAATAGTATGCCTTAATTTCAGATAATGCCTAAAAATGCATTATATACTGATAATCAAGTATATAAATTTCACCTGTTTCATATTAGTGTAAACCAGAAGTGTAAACTTTGAAATGCAGAATTGATAACAGGTTAACAACATTGATATCTGATACAATTGAATAATGTGTTTCCAATTTAAATAAGAATCAATATACTGAATTTCCTTTCTTTCCTACTAATTAATCCAATTTATCTACGTTTATTACATTTATGAATACTTATACCAGATTATACTTTATCTGTACTACCAGACACTAACTTTGTTTGTGTGCCCACTCTACAAGAGATTTACGAGAAAAAACCAGTTTATTTCCATACTTCATGAAAGGAATCTGTCCGAGTGAAGTCATTTTATACAGCTTAGCTTTAGAAGTAGGAAATCCATGCTCATCCAATACCTTCAATGCACTAGATAAATTCAAAGTATCAGGTAATCCAGATGAAATTGTTTCTTTATTATTCCCTGAATAATATTTTGAAATAGCTCTGAATACGATTTCTTCAATTTGTTCTTCTGTTGCAACTATAATACCTGCCATAATCAAACATTTTGCGGATTAACTACTCGATTTTACCCCTATTACTTCAGAGGTTTCAAGACAAAGAAATTATAAAAACAAATAGTATTCAAACAGGAAAACATATATACAAGCTATGACATTTAATGACAAAAATCGTCATTTAAAGACAAATGAAAATGCCATTTCAAGGAGCTGTCATCAAAAGTCCTTAAAATGGCATCAAATTGCAACTATTATATAGATGATAAAAAATTATTGCTTTTGTTTTCTAAGTTGAGAAATAACCTCATTTACATCAAAAAACTTAAGATTATCATATGATTTCTCACTATATTTTATCAGACCATCCTTTAGCCACTTGTTCACAGTTGCAGGAGTAACTTTCATCCATTTTGAAAGATGAATATTTGTTATCAAATAATAACCGTTCAACTGTGTCAATTTATGCTTATTTGCAGAAAATCCACGCTGTAGACGGTCAACAAGTGTATCTACATCCTTTTTTAATATTTGTGGAGCCGGTTTATTTTCTTTAATCGTCAATTCTATAGACTTCATATCAAAATTATTCAATTGAGGCAGCTTGGATAACTCCTCTATGATATGAACTGCACACTTCAAATCCTGAATCTTGAATATTAATTGCTTCCGTCTTGGCATAATAGTCGTTTTCCTTTTTCTGTAGTATAATATTTCTGCAAACGGCTGTTAGGCCTATCAGGAACAGTCATTGCCAACAATCCTTCTGCAATCAAAGGGTTTATATATTTATTCCTAAATTTAGTCCGATTACTAAAATGCAGCAAAATAATAATTTCCATTAGAGACTTTTCCGATATACAAGTTTTAAGAATTGTCTGTATTTCTCCCCGACTTAGAGCCAACTTAGTCCCAACTTGGTCCCAACTTGGTCCCAACTTAGTCCCGACTTGGTCCTGACCAGTCTGAATATTTTTTGCAAACTCAAACTCTTTAGGGTCACGATAGGTAATGGAAAAGACAAACTCCTCTCCACTACGAATCTCTATCTCAGAGTTTTCAAAGTATAACGGAGCATATTTCCGAATATTTTTCTGTCCGGAACCAAGTTCCTCTGCCCATTTCATTTCACGGAATACCTTTGTTATTAGCGGATTCTTTGTACGGGTACGCCAGTCATTTATATCTATATCCCCTGTTTGGAAAGGTTTCGTCCAATTCTCTGTTATTACTCGATCACGAAATATAAGGAACTTATTGGTATATGAACTGATATACTCACGATGCAGAAGTGTATTCGAGATTACTTCTCTGAATATCATTACCCGTAAGTCCAAACGGTCTATTCCATTATCCGCTAAACGGAACTTATCAGGCATGTTGCGTTGCACGAAATTCAACAAACGAATATATGACTGAATCAGATTTACGCATATCATATCCCGGTCATTGTAACGAATATCAGGGTCAGTCGGAAGCGGATGCAAAAAACGCTCGTAAGACACGCTACGATAAATGGCATCCGTACGATGCCACGGGCAACAGTTCAGAATAGTCTGTTCCTTGCCAAATAAAAGAATAGCAGCCAACTTATATCCTTCCCTATTTGTTCCCCGTTGCTTACCCCAGAACAGGCTTTTCAGGAATTCTTCATTTGTCATACTCAACCACGGATGATTGGAGTTATGAATAGAAATATGGCTACGCATAATCTTGAACGATTCTTCATCCATATCCACCAATGTTACATCGGGAAATACTTCATTCTCGGAAGATTCCTTTTCTTTTCGCATGAACATGTTCTTAACCAGATAAGTATGCTTTGACACATCATTGTCTGCATCACCCCAACGGTCGTAAAAACGGTTCTTATATCTATGCACCTGTTCACTCTCCGGCACACTCAGATACAGGATAATCTTACCGTCTATCTCTGTCTGCTCTGGCGTGATTGGCATTGGAGGAAGAAACAGTTCAGGATTATTCAGCGTATTGATAATACTTTTGATCATATCTGTTACGCATTTAGGGTTAATTCCTAATATAGCCCCATCATCATCCACTCCTAAAAAGATATATCCTCCCTCTGCATTCAGAAAAGAACATACCGTTTCATACACGGAAGCCGAAACCTTATCCGTGCATTTCTTAAATTCTACTTGCCTATTCTCGCCATGCAAAAGCAAGTCTTTTATTCTATCTGTTGATAACATACTGTTTCCTTTATAATACTTTTACCGCTTCGTCTATTACGCTACTGGCAAAGCTATCCAAATAAGTATTGGTCGTTGCCAAATCACTATGACCTAATATCTGTGAGATAACTTCACGTGGTACTTGATTGTCCTGTAAAGTCATAGCCATTGTATGACGACTCACATAACTGGTCAGCTTCATGTCCGTAATCCCTAAAGCCTGCGCTAAGTTAGCCAAATTCTTGTTATTACGTCCAAAACGGCTACGAATATGATTATATAATTGTTCTCCTTTATATCCTGGAATAGAAACGATTGGTAATAAATAATCTTCTACCAAAATTGTATTAGAAGCAAACCAGTCCATCAATTCCTGAATTTCAGAAGTTATCTTAATCTGAATAGGTTTTACTTTCTTTGCTTCCTTTGTCTTATTTCGTTTATAAACAATATAGCTTCCACCATTATAACGGATGATATTGTTTTTAGTCAACAATGCAGCGTCAATAAACGATATTCCATAACAATAATAAGAAAATAGGAACAAACGTCTTGCAAGCTCTTGAGCATGACTTTTAACAACAGTATGTTTCAGTTTATCCATATCTTCATGTGGCAAATAGCGCTTTGCTGTTTCTTCTTCCAAGGCAGAGATATTAAAACCTCCTTTTCCAAAAGGATAGGTGACTTCAGAAGCCTCCTGATCTTGTATAGCCTTATTTAAAATTGCACGCAGAGCTTTGAAATAATATTTCCGGGTATTTCCTTTACACTCCCGTTTCTGAAGAAATACATCGAAAGCCTTTACATATTTGATGTCTATTTCAGAAAACACTTTCTTATCAAACTTACTATCAAACAATTCAAGCATATGTAAAGTACGACTATAACAAACTGAATTTCCCACATGACCAGTATCCTTTAACGTAGTTATTGTCTTATTGAAATAATCCTTTACTTTACCTTTTGAGGCCTTATTCAAAAATGCTTCTTCAAACTGATTTAAAGTCCAATCAACTCTTTCTATTTCAAAGTTGCGAAATATTTCATTAATCTGAGTTTCTATTTCAGATAATCTTGCATTCCATATTTTAAATTTAGGTACAATTCTCTTATCAGAAACAAATCGACCATCAGATTCATTCCACTGCTCTTTTGTTGAAACCAATCCAGTTCGTATTAACTTACTTTTTCTTTCTTTAGTGATTCTAATAGAAACAGGGAAACTACCATCTTTACGTTCATTACCCGCAAACAGAATAAACTTATATGTTGCCATAGATATAGGTGTTATATTTATTTTCCTACAACAAATCTACAACATTTTGAGTAAAAAACCATCAAAACAGAAGAAAATTTATAGAAATTAAATAGTTGGTAATCAATAAAAACTATACTGAAAAATCAAATAAATACAAAATATACATATCATAAAAAAGCCCCTGGTTCGAATCTCACCCCGACTGGTGATTATCAAGGAGTTAAGTCAATGACTTGACTCCTTTTCATTTGTAGTGATTACTTTTTGATTACACTTTTCGGATAACTTAGTCCAACCCAATACAAATTGTGATACCAATAGGATTTGTATTTAGTTGACCGTTAATGTTTCCTAACTCCTAAAAGTTTTTCTCATACGCAACCACACTCCCTATTTGTGCATAGGCTCTTTTTTACTCTTCTAATAGAAGCAAACCCATTATAACAAACAGGGTAGGACAACCATTGCCCTACCCCTATCTTATACGCTCCGTTAGAAAGTTTATTCCAGCCCCTAATCAACTTCTATACATATCACCAATTAAGAGGATTAGCCTCTTCTTCTTTGATTCGTTTTTTCTCAGCTTCCTTTTTAATTTTCTCAACTTCTGTTTCACAGTTCCGTTTCCAAAGTTCTTCCTCAATGATTCTTTCTTTTCGGTGCTCTTTTGATTCACCATACAAGAATAACAAAAAAGTAGCAATAATAGGACTGAATACTATACCTATAAAGACCCAAAAAGTCTTATCCCGTCCTTTTCTGTCTGCATAATTCATGACAGCATTAAGCATAAAGCAATAAACAACAATAAAAAGTAATACTATCCACCCCATAGGAATACCTCCAATCTCACTCATAAAGACTCCTCCTAAATTTATTTATTCTTAATAGGAACTACTGAAAACACTGTATAAGTGGCAGGAACGGTAACGATTATCCCTTTGGACTTTCAACCTCTGTATGAGAATCAACTCCATTGTTATTCAAATACCAACTCAACTTTTGTTTTGTTACGACAACGACCTTTCGTCCTGTTACCCTGTCCGTTCCTTCGTATGTATAAGATTCCGTTCCACTACTTTTGTATTTGACACCTAAATTGATAATATCCCCTCGGACATTGATATAGATGCCGTATGTCTTGTCCGAGCCGTCGTAGGAGATTTCAAGTTTTTGCGTCCAATGCTTCATGTCATTGTCTGTTATTAAACAGCCTCTTTCATAGTTGCATAAACGGACGTTTCCATGAACTAACACTCCTTTATCGGGAGTTGCAGAATTTTGACCTTGAACATTTGTAAATGCTCCAATCAAAAGGTTTATATAAAAAGATAGCGTGAGGCTGTTAGAATTATCTGTCTTAGAGGTTCTGGTCAAACCCGTGGTACAAGATAAAACGACACCCCACGCCAAGCTATATATATCACTGATATATACAAGATTAGCATGAGCGTTTGTATCGTCTATCCCTCGTGTGGTACGAAATTTTCCAGATTTCTAAATCGGGATAAAGCTAAACGCTTCCTTTAATTAATATGTCACCAACAAGTCTTTAACCTGTTAGAAACGGGACAAATATACTAATTTTAAAAATCCAGCGTTCTACAAACGTTTTTTTATTCCAGTGTCGTGGAACAAATTTACTCATTTATTGATAGTTCACTATATTTTTTGTATCCTTTTATGGGATTGATAATCTGTATCTTTTGGGATTTTCTCTCTGTTTTTGAATAACTGTTCTTTTTATGAAATTAGGAAGTGCGATAACACTGTTAGCTATACAGATACACCAATCCTCCATATCTTTTGTGGATTTTATTTTGCTCAAAACTTACATCAAAGAGCCTGTCAGATAATTTACCTATATCCTCATAAGCACCAAACCATTCCGCAATGAATTGCCAAAAGACTTGTTTGTTATACAAATCACAGGCTTTTTAGCTGACGTCCAAACACTTGTCTTATTTTTGCCTTTTTAAACTTCATTTCATAACGCAACAAGTTCTTTCTTTCCCTTTCCGGCAGAGGGGCAGCTTTCTCGCTTATGGCGACGCTTGCCCCTCTGCCGGGATTCCTTCCCCTTATCATAAAAAAGCGAAGCATGGAACCACTTATAGGGAAATAAGTCGTACCTTTCCACTTGTTAGGGTGGGATGTCCCCAAAGACTGCATTTTGGATATATATAATTCGGGAGAATTTTCAACTTCAAAATTTTCTGCAATATCCACCTCAACAACATCAGCCTTGTCCATAGGAACATTAAGTTCTCGTCTTAATCGTTTGAGAGCCTCCTTCGTATGTTCTAATGTCAAACTCCTAATATTGTTTCCATAGTAATATTTAGAGAGACTCCCTTCTATCCTAATACGCTTATCTGTAACAGAAACACGTAAACCACCTGTATAGCCACAGCCACCCTCTACTTTTTTATACTCACAGGTCTGATAAATGTTTTGGAGAATTGCCTGCCATTTATATTTATCACCTATATCCTCTTTTTTTCAATATCAATATAACCGTATCATACATAGCCTCACCTTTTGTATATACAAATTCCCTAATAATTACGGGTTATTATTTCCTGTTACGAGCTAACAGACGTTTATCCATGAACTCAATATACTCTTGAGTGGATTCCTGTTTTCGTTTTGTCATCCACTGATATATTTCCTCACGTCGAAACATTACTTTTCTACCATTGTCACCCGGACGGAAACACGGTATTTGATTTTCATGTATCAACTTATAGACAGTATTCTTTTTTTATAACCTGTTATTTCACAACACACATCAACCCCAAATACTTCAGGAGGGTCTATCGGTTGTTTTTCGGGTCTATTGCTCTTCTGTTTTTCAGTTTTTAGGTTCTATTGACACTGTACTCAGCATTTGCTTTACAATTCCCTCTAACGACCTTATTTGGGCCAAAGCTAAATCTTCCCATTGGGACTTTAAGAAGTCTATATCATTATTTAGACGCGCCATATCCATTGCATCACAATGATGTTCGTTTACAAAGCCTATCTTCTCAATTTCATCATAGAGATAATCAACCGTCAAAGCTATTTTGCCCTCTTTACGTAAACACTCTTCCTCCACAAACAAATCATCCAAATCTTGTGAAGTCCATTGGGTAGTACCCGTCCGATAGGCATTCACTCTTTCATCATATACTGAAATGAAGTAGGAACACTTCCAATTATCTATGGCATCCTCTATCTCGTTTAAAGCCTGTTGAAGTAACTCATGGTTATTTCCCATCTTACTATCCACATAGGTACGAAAATCCTCATCATGGAATTCTGCTGCTTCCCCTCTAAGCAACTTTTCTATTAAGCTGCTTAAAGGCATATCCGTTTCTATTCTCATTATTTATTTAAAGGAGTTTTGCAGCCTCATCCACTACACTTGTCTCGAAGCTGTCAAGATATACATTTGTTGTTTCAAGATTGCTATGTCCCATTACTTGACTAATTACTTCACGGGGAACTTTGTTACTCTGTAATGTCATAGCCATTGTATGCCTACTTACATAGGTGGTCAGTTTCTGACGTTCAATCCCCAACGTTGCTCCTAATTTCTTTAGGTTCTTGTTGTAGCGTCCATAGCGAGAACGAATGTGATTATACAGTTGTTCTCCACTGTAATCCCTTTGTTATGATAGGTGTTAAATAATCCCCAACAAGAGGAGTTTTTTTTGCTTAAACCATTCTATCAGTTCTTTTATTGTATCAGTCAGAGGTATTTTAATAGATTTTACTCCCCTTTGATTCTTTATCTTCTGCCTCTTGTAAACAATATGTTCACCTGTTTCAAGTTTTTCTATATGATGCGTTGTCAATGTAGCCATATCCACATAGCTGATACCAAAACAGTAATAGGAAAACAGAAACAGCCTCCGTGTATATTCCATAGTGAAATTTTCTTGTGGAGAGTTTTTAATCAAGTCCAAATCCTCTGCCAGCAAATACCTTTTACGCGTTTCTTCCTCCAACTTGCTAATTTCAAAACCACCATTCCCAAACGGGTAGGTGCTAACAGAAGCCTCTTTCTCTTTTATAGCTTTATTTAATACAGCACGCAGGGTTTTCATATAATATTTTCGTGTATTACCGCAACAACCGTCTTTCTCCAAGGCTACATTAAACGCATTCACATATTTGATATCTATTTCAGGAAATAAACGCTCCTCTATTTTATCGTCATATTTCCCCATTACATGGAGTGTACGTTCATAGGCTTTAGCATTCCGTGATGATTCGTGGCTTTCAAGTTTTCAATTTGGGTAAGGAAGAAGTCATAAACCTTCCCCCTGTTTTGACATACCTAAGAACTGCTCCTTAAACAAGTTTAAAGTCCAATCAACCCGTTCCTCTGCAAACTTTCTTAAGATACTACTTATGCGTTCTTCGTAGTGGTTCAAAAAGGTTGTTATCTTTTATATAATTAGGATTCAATCTTTTATCTCTTTTGAATCGTCCCGAACTTTTATCCCATTGATTTAATTGAGTAGTTACCCCCTAAATCTATATATATCCTTTTACCGTCCTTAGTTACCATTAGATATATAGGATAGCTCCCATCTTTCTTTTGATTACTCCTGTAAGCGATAATATTGAATTTTGCCATAACTAAATTATTTAATTGTTTTTTCCTACTGCTTTAAGCACCTTAGTGGTTCGAATCCAGTCACCCCGACAAGCTGAGCATGAAGGAGTTTAGTGAAAACTAACTCCTTCTTTTTATTATACTACCCAACATTGATCTTACCTTACCGAAACCAATATTCGGGGCCCAGCGGAAATTTCGCATCATCAGATAAATAAAAGGGGCAGTTCTTATGTGTCTCTCTCGTATTCGTTATACAGAAATAACATTAATGAAAATATAACAAATAAAGCTGTTAAAGAACTCATCAACCAAAAACCTTTTTCATACCTTTGCTCTACAAATTTCATGAAGATGTCCGAACGCAAAATAATACATATCGATATGGATGCATTCTACGCATCGGTAGAACAGCGTGACAACCCCGAATTATGTGGAAAACCGCTTGCTGTGGGACACGCTGAAGAACGAGGTGTGGTAGCTGCTGCCAGTTACGAAGCCCGTCGTTACGGAGTACATTCCGCCATGTCATCACAAAAAGCTAAAAGACTTTGCCCAGAACTGATTTTTGTTCCAGGGCGAATGAATGTATATAAAGCTGTATCCCGGCAGATACACGATATCTTTCATACCTATACAGATATCATAGAGCCTCTGTCACTAGACGAAGCCTTTCTGGATGTAACTGAAAATAAAGCAGGCTTTTCACTTGCTATAGATATAGCCAAAGATATAAAAAAGCGTATCCGCAAAGAATTGGGATTGATAGCTTCAGCCGGGGTCTCTTATAACAAGTTTCTAGCCAAAATAGCATCGGATTACCGCAAACCCGACGGATTATGTACAATACATCCCGACCAAGCATTGGATTTCATCGCCCATCTTCCCATCGAATCTTTTTGGGGAGTAGGTCCGGTCACAGCCCAAAAAATGCACGCATTAGGTATTCATAATGGTACCCAATTACAAGCCTGCACTTTAGAAATGCTTACCCGACAGTTTGGCAAAGCAGGTAATCTATATTACGATTTTGCACGAGGCATAGACCTCCGTCCTGTAGAACCCATAAGAATCCGTAAATCCGTAGGATGCGAACATACATTGGAAAAAGACATTTCTCTTCATTCTTCCGCCATCATTGAACTATATCATGTAGTCACCGAATTGCTAGAAAGACTGAAACGCACTAATTTCAGTGGTAATACACTTACTTTAAAAATAAAATTCCATGACTTTAACCAAATAACCCGCAGCATCACTCAAGACAGTGAACTGACAAGCATGGATAAAATTCTTCCTTTAGCAAAAAAATTACTGAAAGAAATTGATTATGAAAGCCACCCCATCCGCCTTATCGGACTATCCGTATCTAATCCAAAAGAAGAAATAAAAAAAACAATGGGAACAACTTTCATTGGAATTTAAAGAGTGGGATGATTAAGGTACTGGATAAATGAATCAATATAAGATTCCATTGTTTCAAACCCTTTCACTCCATTCTTTAATTCTAATCCATAATATATTCCCGCCAGCAAACCTGTCAATGCTCCTACCGCATCACTTGACTTACCTGAGTTTATAGCCGAAAATACGCACTCCTTATAACTATTTCCTGCCATAAACCAATTGACCACTGACTCCACCGTATCTACAACAAAGTTTCCATTACAAAGATTTTGCCTGTTAACCTCCACATCACATCTCTGCTCAGCCTGCTGTAATGCCTGTTCTTTATCTTCATACTCCAACAGGCAACGAATAAACTCAATAAAAAACCAAGTATACTTAAAGCTATAACGACTATTATGAGTAATCTTAATAAAAGGAAAAATCTCCTCTTTAGATAAAGGCGAAAAAGCCAAAACACAACATCCCATCAAACTACGGTTGCCGCTATTAGAATCCGAAGACACTCCCCTGAAATTTTTCATGATTGCTTTTTGGGTTACCTGATCAATATCAAACTCAATGTTTTCTCCTGTATACTTTCTATTAAAATACCAATCTCTTAAATTCTGCTGATAAAGTTCCAAATTACAACGACTGTCCAAAGCACATAATAACATCGAAGTATTTCCTGAACATTTGTCTCCCCGAAGATAAGATTTTGTCCACATAGGTTTAAATGTCCCTTTTCCTTTTCCCCTGTAAGGCATTCCCAACCAATCTCCTAATATAAATCCCGTTAGTCCTGTTTTAATTCTTTTCATGGCATGTGTTTAATTACAAAGTACAAAAATAATAAAAAGAGAAACAAAACCTTGCCTTCCGCTGTTAAATTCATAATTAATGGGTATTGATAAGTATGTATGCTACAACTAATTTTGCCGCCAACAGAAAATGTATTACCGGGTAATAAAGAAAGGAGAACAAATGAAAAGAATCGTATTACTCCGCCATGGAGAAAGTACTTGGAACAAAGACAACCGTTTTACAGGATGGACAGATGTAGATTTAACCGAAAAAGGTATCGCTGATGCCAACCAAGCAGGTATACTCTTAAAAGAAAAAGGATTTCATTTTGATAAAGCTTACACTTCTTTTTTAAAGCGTGCGGTCAAAACATTAAACTGTGTCCTAGATAAAATGGATCAAGACTGGATACCTGTAGAGAAAAGTTGGCGCCTAAATGAGAAACATTATGGCGCATTGCAAGGATTAAACAAAAGCGAAACAGCTTCTAAATACGGAGAAGAACAAGTCTTGATATGGCGCCGTAGTTTTAACGTAGCCCCCAATGCCCTACCGGAAGATGATCCGCGCAATCCGAAAACAGATACCCGTTATAAAGAAGTTCCTGACAAAGATCTTCCACGTACCGAATCTCTGAAAGAAACAGTAGAACGTATATTACCTTATTGGAAATGCATCATCTTCCCCAATCTAGCTACAGCAAACGAACTGCTGGTAGTAGCTCACGGAAACAGCCTCAGAGGAATTATTAAATATTTGAAACATATACCGGATGAGGAAATTGTAGGTCTTAATCTACCTACTGCTGTTCCGTATGTATTCGAGTTTGATAATGACCTGAATTTGAAGAAAGACTACTTTTTGGGAGATCCGGAAAAAATAAAAAAACTAATGGAAGCTGTAGCCGATCAAGGAAAAACCAACCCCGGTGGCAGGAAATAATTTTCCTGCGCTGTCCGAAACCTCCATCACAGAATGAGAATACATCAAAATAGTGTTTTCAATAGTGCATTCAAACGCAATCATACGCTTTTATACTAGAAAGAAAACACTATGGATAAAAAATTATTAATCAATTAAAGAAAAAAGAGTATGAGTAAAATAACAAATTTATTGGGTGACCAAGCAGCATTTTATTTAGAGCACACCTGTAGAACTATAGATAAATCATTAATCCATATCCCTTCTTCAAGCACCATTGATGATACTTGGATATCATCAGACCGCAATATTCGTACCCTGAGCAGTATTCAAACCCTGTTAGGACACGGGCGACTTGCAAATACAGGGTATGTATCTATTCTTCCTGTAGATCAAGGCATAGAACATACAGCAGGAGCCTCATTTGCTCCCAATCCACTTTACTTTGATCCGGAAAATATTGTAAAACTCGCTATTGAGGGGGGCTGTAATGCCGTAGCCTCTACTTTCGGGGTATTAGGCTCCGTTGCCCGCAAATACGCCCACAAGATTCCTTTTATTGCCAAACTAAATCACAATGAATTATTGACTTATCCCAATTCTTACGACCAAGTGATGTTTGGTACTGTAAAAGAAGCCTGGAACATGGGGGCCGTAGCAGTAGGTGCCACTATCTATTTCGGTTCTGAACAGAGCCGCAGACAACTGGTTGAAATAGCGGAAGCTTTTGAATATGCCCACGAACTAGGCATGGCTACTATTTTATGGTGTTACTTACGTAACAATGCTTTTAAAAAAGACGGTGTAGATTATCATGCAGCAGCCGATTTGACCGGACAAGCCAATCATTTGGGAGTTACTATCAAGGCAGATATTGTAAAACAGAAATTACCGGTCAATAACGGTGGCTTTACAGCCATTAAATTCGGAAAGACAAATGATAAAGTTTATACCGAACTGACTTCAGAACATCCTATCAACCTCTGTCGCTATCAAGTAGCCAATGGATACATGGGACGTGTAGGATTAATCAACTCTGGAGGTGAATCTCATGGCAGTTCTGATCTAAAAGACGCAGTAATAACAGCAATCGTCAATAAACGTGCCGGAGGTATGGGTCTCATAAGTGGACGTAAAGCCTTTCAAAAACCAATGAAAGACGGAATTGAATTGTTAAATACCATTCAAGATGTTTATTTGGATTCAAGCATCACTATAGCTTAACTTTCACTATATGTCCGGGCCGGGAACAAAACAACCACCTTTCCATGTTCCCGGCTTTTTTATACTCTCCGGCCTCCTTTTTTAAGTAGCAACCTTCAAGTATTAAGATAATATTCCTACCTTTGCAATCCGATACACATTATTATATTATATAAGGTATGATGCAAATAAAAGTAACGGCACCCGCTCAAATACATACAACTATCCAGCTCCCCTCTTCCAAGAGTATCAGCAACCGTGCATTGATAATCAATGCACTGGGAAATAGAACATTCCAACTTGAGAACCTATCTGACTGCGATGATACCCAAGTAATGATTCACGCCTTAAATGACGGCAAAAATACCATAGACATTATGGCAGCCGGAACAGCCATGCGCTTTCTTACTGCTTATTTGTCCGTCACTCCGGGAACACGGATCATCACTGGTACACAACGTATGCAACAACGTCCTATCCAGGTGTTGGTCAATGCTTTACGTGAGCTGGGAGCAGAAATTGAATACATAATCAATGACGGATATCCTCCTCTGCGTATCACCGGACACAAACTGCAGAAAGATACCATCAGCCTGCCGGGTAATGTCAGTTCTCAATATATCTCAGCCTTATTGATGATTGCCCCTATACTAAGTAACGGACTGACCCTTACACTGACAGGAGAAATCATATCCCGCCCTTATATCAACCTTACCCTGCAGCTGATGAACGATTTTGGTGCTAGAGCCAAATGGCTCAATGAATATCAACTAAAAGTTGAGCCGCAACCCTACCAATCCATACCTTTCTACGTGGAAAGTGATTGGAGCGCAGCTTCATATTGGTATCAGATAGCCGCTCTTTCCAACAAAGCGGAAATCATCTTACCGGGATTATTCGAAACAAGCTATCAAGGAGACAGTAAAGTGGCTGAAATTTTCCAGTTACTAGGAATCGAAAGTATTTATGGAAATAAAACGGTAACATTGAAAAAGACCGATAAAATAACCCGAACGGCTGGATTATGATTTCATCAACCAACCGGATTTGGCACAAACGTTTGTCGTCACTTGTGCGTTAATGAATATTCCCTTCCGCTTCTCAGGCTTACAAAGTTTGAAGATTAAAGAAACAGACCGTATGGCAGCCTTGATACAAGAAATGGGAAAGCTAGGATATATACTTCATGAAACAGATGATCGTATTCTGTCTTGGGAAGGTGAACGATGTGAAATGACCGCTGATGTTGCCATTGACACTTATGAGGACCACCGTATGGCTATGGCATTCGCTCCGGCTTGTGTAGTAATGCCCGAAATCCGGATTAATAATCCACAGGTCGTTTCAAAATCCTATCCTTACTATTGGGAAGATTTAAAGAAAGCTGGTTTTATAATAGAGGAGGTATAAAGTTATGCTCATACTTATTATTGGTCTGATTATTTTGGCAGGTATCGCCATGACAGTGGGAGTTTTACACAACCGCCAGATACAAAAAAAGATAGAAAGCGGAGAATTGAAGGCTGCTCCCGAAATAGTGGAAGCAGACGCTGAATGTTGTGGGCAACATGAAATTTGTGAAAAAGAAAGCCTGCTTGCCGCTGTCAGCAAAAAAATAGAATATTATGATGACGAGGAACTGGACCGCTTTCGCGGCCGTCCCTCAAATGGTTATAATGAAGAAGAAGTGGAAGAATTTCGGGAAATCATGTACACTTGTAAAGAAGATGAAGTAGCCGGATGGAGCCGTAGCCTGCAATTGCGTGGAATAGAACTGCCGGACGAGTTGAAAGACGAGCTTTTCCTGATTGTAGGTGAACGAAGATTCAAATAATCTGCCTACACCAAGCAAAGTCTCCATTTGAATAAAAACCACTGAAAAAAATATGGATATATTAGAACTTTTGCATTATACTTTCTTCCAACATGCCTTGCTAGGAAGCTTATTTGCCAGCATTGCCTGTGGCATTATCGGCACATACATTGTGACGCGCCGTTTGGTATTCATCAGTGGAGGAATTACCCACGCCTCTTTTGGAGGTATCGGCCTAGGATTATACGCAGGCATCTCTCCTCTATTATCTGCTGCAATCTTCTCCGTACTCTCTTCCTTTGGGGTAGAATGGTTAAGCAAACGGAAAGATATGCGCGAAGATTCCGCTATCGCCGTGTTTTGGACTTTCGGTATGGCAGTAGGTATTATCTTTAGCTTTCTAGCTCCAGGATTCACTCCCGATTTATCCGCCTTTCTGTTCGGCAACATTCTGACCATTACGCCCACAGATATTCTGTTACTTGCCATTCTTTCCGTGCTGCTGATACTATTCTTCACTTTATTTCTGAATCCTATCATTTGCATCGCTTTCGACCGGGAATTTGCCCGTTCCCAACGTATACCGGTAGCTTTATTTGAATATATTCTGATGATGTTCATCGCACTGACCATCGTATCATGTCTCCGCATGGTAGGTATAGTACTTGCCATTTCCCTGCTGACTTTACCGCAAATGACCGCCAATTTATTTACCCATAGTTTCAAGAAAATTATCTGGTGGTCCGTCATCACCGGTTATGCAGGTTGTTTAGGCGGACTGTTCATTTCTTATAAATTACAAGTTCCTTCGGGTGCAGCAATAATCTTTTTTTCAATCCTCATCTATACTTTTTGCAAAATGGGGAAAAGCATGTACCTTTGCAAACAAAAGAAACTCAATCAAACCAATGGATATGGAAATTAAAATCAATTCTTTAGACTCTATCCACGAAGCTGCCAAACAATTCATCGCAGCTATGGGTGATAATACCGTTTTTGCTTTCTACGGAAAGATGGGAGCCGGTAAAACAACATTTATCAAAGCTGTATGCGAAGAGCTGGGGGTAACAGATGTCATCAACTCGCCAACTTTTGCCATTGTCAACGAATACCGTTCGGATGAAACCGGTGAACTTATTTACCATTTTGATTTCTATCGTATCAAGAAACTGGACGAAGTATACGACATGGGATATGAGGATTATTTCTATAGCGGTGCCCTCTGCTTCATCGAATGGCCGGAACTGGTAGAAGAACTTTTGCCTGGCAATGCTGTAAAAGTCGAGATTGAAGAATCTGAAGATGGAAGCCGAATCATGCACTTTGAAGCTGAATAAAAGAAAAATATTCACTGTAGGGACGAACAAAATCTGCCCCTACAGCCAAATTCATTAAATTATGGGAATGCATTATCTGATCCAAGCCATATTCGTATTGGTAGGACTATTGTCCGTTCTGGCAGCCTTATTTAATTGGGAGTGGTTCTTTACCGCACACAACACACAGTTCATTGTCAGTAATGCAGGGCGTCAGCGTGCACGACTTTTCTATGCTATATTAGGACTATTAATGATAGCTACAGGCATTTATTTCTTTTTTGAATGTACAAGGCATCGTATAAACACATAGTGAACAAAATCTGTGGATATTACATTCCCCTATCCACAGACATAAAACAAGTTTTTTAGGAAAGAGCAGGATTTCCACCCGCCCCCTGTTATAACAAAAATCCAAATCAATCTACAATTTCAGCCAACAGCCCCCCTAGTTTCATCAAGATCAAATTCAGTAGGATCAAAATTATACCCCAACCATTCTTTATATTCACGCGCAGCTTTAGAGCGAGGCTTTTCTAAAGCTTTTAGCATTTTCCTATACCCCCATATGCCATTACAATCTTCTGGCGGACAAGCATTTTCACCATCCAACAAGGCTATAACCGGAATTTCCTCTTTCTTATAGGACTGGCAGGATTCTAATATAATTTCATGTATCCAACTATCACCGAAATCATATTCATACTTAATTTTTGATCCCTTACGACTTAATAATTCACCTAAAGAAAGCATACCGGAATCAAACTGTTTGGGTACACCCTCAAAAAAACAGTCATCTGCCCGATCTTTGGGAGGAAGATAATAAGTGTTCCCCTTAATAAAACGATGCAAATGATAACCATCCCATCCCATTGCCACTTCTACCACCTCAGAAAATCTTTCCAAACAAATATTCGAAGGGACCTCCAATATGCGCCAGACTAATGGTTCAGAGTCTTTCAACTCTATTTTTATTCTAAATTTTTTAGCAGGCTGCTCCTCCATATAAAGCGGATCATCATAAATCTCCTCATCTTCTTCCTCGTCAGTAGCAACCTCGAAAACTTCAACTAGATAATCCTCTACCCGTTCCATTTCCAACCCATGCATTTCCGCATAAGGCATTTTTTTCTTTAGTTCATTAATACTTGGAATGCCATAAGGTTTAATATGATAAGTCCGATAAATCTTTTGCAAAATAGGTAAAGTTTCTACCCCGCGAATATCCATCATGCAAGCTGTAACATGATCAAGCAGCAAAGTAGAACAAATATCATTCTTCTGCTCTTTCAGTACATCAAAATAATAACTCAATAAATTACCAAACCAATCCATCACTTCCTCTCTTCTGTCAGGATGAGTTATCACAATATGAGCAACAGCTTCAATCACTCTATATTTAGACATAGGAAGCAGTCCGGGCTCTTTCATAAAGTCCATCAAAACATCTAATTGATTCTGTCCCAATTGATAGGTAATGGCAGACAACATTGTTTCATATAAATAACCGAAATAAAAATCATAAAAATCCAAATCTTGCCGCAGCACTTCCAAAACAATATCCAAACAATGTTCCATACGAAAATGCTCCATTATTCCTAATGCATACCACATTCTATATGAATAACATTTTTCGGGCATTTTCCGATATACGACAAAGATATTAAAGATAAAATTGCGGAGATCTCGTTCCAATGTTTCTTGTGGAATAACAGCACAAGAAGAGTAGATTTCAGCCGGTGACAGACTACTCATATCATCCATCGTCCACAAAGGCATCAGATAAGATGCGATCGGCTGCGCAATCAATCTATAATCGGGACACTGATGATGATAATAAATATGAGACAGTTCTTCATCTACCTGATTCGCTCCATCATTAAACAATTCAAATGCAATTTCTTGTTCTTCCGGGGTCAATAAAGACATGATATCCTCCAAAAGACCAGGCAGGAATTGGGAATTTTTCTTTTTAGCCATTAAGCAATGTTTTTATAGTTAAAATGAGCATGAGTGTTTTTACAAAGGTATTCTATTATTTTCTTTTACAAAAAGAAATAAGAGAGCTAATAGTAGATACTACCTTGTTTTCAAGTATAAAAAAATGCGCATCCCCTACATAGAGATACGCATCTTTTATTTTATTATGAGACTTTCTTCTTAATCCACTTGTCCCAATGAATTCCCATATTCCATTTCCCCTTGGACTACAAAGAATACATCATCGGGGTCATAAGGCCCCATTCCGTCTTTCTTGGCTTCCTTGACTATGTAATTCACAATTTCATCTTGATCAATGTTAATGTATCCCTCTTCATCAGGTTGTACATCAAGGCATCCGCTGGAGGTATAGTAATCCACAATCACATCAAGGATATAATATAAATCATCCTCCGTGAATTTATCTTTCAAATCCTGAGGCAGATAATTTTTGATAAACTCTATCGTTTTTTGATCATCCTCATCTTCCAATAAGAAATCGTCTTCCATTCCCATAGTCGTATATATTAAAGGGGTGAATATTCTTTTTATTACAGTAAAGCTTTTATTTTTTCTTCCAGCTGAGCTTTGGTCACTGCACCTACAGTCTTATCTTTCACTTCACCGTCCTTGATAAAAAGAACAGTAGGAATGTTACGTACACCAAATTTACCGGTCAGTTCGTCGTTATCATCCACGTCGCACTTTCCAATTATTACCTGATCCTTATATTCTTCTGCCAAAGCTTCAACATCCGGAGCTATTTTTTTACAAGGACCACACCATGTTGCCCAAAAGTCCACTACTACAGGCTTGCCTGATGCCAGCAATTCTTCAAAATTGCTATCTTTAATTTCTAGTGCCATAATTATTATACTTAGTTATTTAAAATGTTAGCGCAAATATACTAATTAATTTTGTAAGAGAGCTGTGGTTGGCTCTTTAAATAAGTCATGATCTCTTTTTGAACCGAAATTTTCATAGTACGTGACATCAGATTGACATACATTTGTCCATCCTCATCCATCACATGAAAATAAAGCTCTGCATTACCGGGATGTGCCTTGATTAAGGCTGAAAACTCCGTTATCAGCTCTTCATCCAATGCAGACAAAGGAGCTGAAACTGTAAGTTTCTCAATAATCTTTTCCTTTACTTCCGGTAACAACTCAATAGTACTTATCTTCACCTCCCATTCTTCCTGCCGCCATTGTTTTGGCTGACATTTCCCTCGCATAAATAAAAACATACCGGTCATAAAAAAGTTCTTCTTCTCTACCCATTCATTACCGAAGAAAGCAAATTCTGCTGAGCCCGAATAATCTTCCACTTTAGCAATACCGTATGGTTTTCCCGTCTTGGTATACCCCTCACGCACTGCAGTCACAATCCCTCCCATGGTTAAGTCTCTGTTCTGCAAAGGGGTTAAATCGGCAAGTTCCGCCATGTGGACATTGCATACATTCTCTAATATAACAGCATACTCATCCAACGGATGGGCAGAAAGATAGATACCTACCAAATCACGTTCCTTATTCAAACGTTCCAAATCCCCCCATGCAGGAGACGGAATGATTTCGGGAGTAGCAATATCCACCTGATTCTCACCTCCAAACAAAGAATTTGCAGCCGCGGCTTTATCCATCTGATACTTATTCCCATAACGTACCAACACTTCGGTAAAGGTTTCATCTTTAGCGTTCTTTACAAAGAAGTCTTCACGCTTTATTCCTGTGAAACTATCAAAAGCACCTGCCAAAGCCAAGTTTTCTATATTCTTACGATTGCAAGCCGAAAGATTTACACGCTGTACAAAATCGAAAATATCTTTATATTCTCCATTTCTCTCACGTTCTTCAAGGATAGACTGCACAGCACTTTCCCCCACTCCCTTAATGGCTCCCAGTCCAAAACGGATATCCCCTTTACGATTCACAGAAAACTTCAGATAACTTTCATTCACATCAGGTCCCTTGGTCATGATACCAGTCGCCTTACTCTCGTCCATCAATTTAGTAATTTCCGTGATATTCGAAATATTCCGGCTCATCGTAGCCGCCATATATTCCGCCGGATAGTTTGCTTTCAGAAAAGCTGTCTGATAAGCCACCCACGAATAACAAGTAGCATGAGATTTATTGAATGCATAAGAAGCGAACTTTTCCCAGTCCGTCCAAATCTTCTCAAGTACTTTGGGATCATGACCGTTCTTCCGTCCGCCTTCAATAAACTTAGGCTTCATATGGTCTAGTTTGTCCCTCAGTTTTTTACCCATTGCTTTACGCAAGGCATCGGATTCGCCACGAGTAAAATCCGCCAGCAAACGTGACAAAAGCATGACCTGCTCCTGATATACCGTAATACCATATGTATCTTTCAAATATTTCTCCATAATAGGAATATCATACTCAATAGGCTTACGGCCATGCTTACGGTCGATAAAGTCCGGAATGTAATCCATAGGTCCCGGACGATAAAGGGCATTCATCGCAATCAAATCCTCAAAAGTGCTAGGTTCCAATTCCCGCAAATATTTCTGCATACCGGCAGATTCGAACTGGAATGTACCAATCGTCCGTCCTTCACTATAAAGAGCATAAGTAGGAGGATCCGAAATGTCAACCTCGTCAATATCCAAGATAATCCCCTTACTATGCTTGATATTTTCAATCGCCTCTTTGATAATAGAAAGGGTCTTCAGACCCAAAAAGTCCATCTTGATCAATCCAGTATCTTCAATAACTGAACCTTCATACTGGGTCACCAGCATTTTTTCACCGGTTTCCTTATCATCTGCCGTACTTACAGGCACCCAGTCCGTTATATCATCTCGACATATAATAGTACCGCACGCATGCACACCTGTATTACGGACATTCCCCTCCAACATCTTTGCATACTTTATCGTATCACGCAAAATAGGATCGAGTGAGACTTCCGCTGCCTGTAGTTCGGGAACATAAGCTATGGCATTAGGCAAATTCATTTTTTTATCAGGAATCTTATCCGGAACCAACTTACACAAACGGTCGGACTCCGATAAAGGTAATTTCTGTACACGGGCTACATCCTTGATTGCCAGCTTGGTTGCCATCGTACCGTATGTAATGATATGCGCCACCTTTTCCTGACCATATTTTTCAGTTACCCAATTCAATACTCGTCCACGACCATCATCATCAAAATCCACATCAATATCAGGCAAAGAAATACGGTCGGGATTCAGGAAACGTTCGAACAGCAAATCGTATGCAATAGGGTCTATTTTAGTGATACCCAAACAATATGCTACGGCAGAACCTGCCGCTGATCCACGTCCCGGTCCCACAGACACATCCAATTCTTCACGCGCGGCACGAATAAAATCCTGCACAATCAAGAAGTAACCGGGAAAACCCATCGTCTTCATAATATGAAGTTCGAATTTGATCCGTTCCTGCACTTCCTCACTCAATACTTCTCCATAACGCTTATGCGCACCTTCCAACGCTAATTTCTTCAGATAATCAGCTTCCAGTTTAATACGATAGAGTTTGTCATAGCCACCCAGTTTCTCTATTTTGGCCTTAGCGGCCTCCTCACTCATTACCACGTTACCGTTTTCATCTTGAGTGAACTCATCAAACAAGTCCTTTTCTGTATATTTCTTCCGATATCCCTCTTCTGTTCCAAAATCTTCAGGAATAGCAAAAGTAGGCATAATCGGTGCATGATCTATACTATAAAATTCCACCTGATCACAAATATCCACCGTATTTGAAAGAGCCTCGGGAACATCAGCGAAAACTTCATTCATCTCGGCACGTGTCTTCATCCACTCTTGCTTTGAATAGAGCATACGGTTAGGATCATCCAAATCCTTACCCGTACTCAGACAGATCAGCCTGTCGTGTGCTTCAGCATTCTCTTCATCTACAAAGTGAACGTCATTGGTACAAACCAGCTTGACATTGAATTTTTTAGAATACTCTATCAGCTTTTCGTTAGCAATTTGCTGCAATTTATAAGCTTCATGGTTCGCACGAGGAACCGTCGCTTTATGACGTTGCAATTCCAAATAGAAATCATCTCCGAATACACGTTTATACCATTGGATAGCTTCCTCAGCCTCTTCATATTTTCCAGCTATGATATTTCTAGGAACCTCTCCGGCAATACACGCAGTACAGACAATCAACCCTTCATGGTATTTTTCCAATTCCACACGGTCAGTACGCGGACGCATATAGAACCCTTCCGTCCATGCCTTTGATACTAATTTTATGAGGTTGTGGTATCCTTTTTCATTTTTAGCAAGCACAACCAAGTGATAACCACTTTGATCGGGTTTTCCTTCTTTGTTGAATAAACGACGGCGCGCCACATACATCTCACAACCGAAAATCGGTTTAAACAGTTTCTTCTTTGCCGTTTCCAATTTTTCCTTGCATGCCACAAGTTCCGTCTCGGGATTATCACATTCCACCGTACCTTTTTCCAGTCCGGCTATTCTTTTCTTCAAATCCTTTATCTCACTGTTAGTACTGCTATTCTTCTTATTTACATAGTTGAAGAATTCCTTGATACCGAACATATCACCATGGTCTGTTACGGCTATACCTTTCATTCCATCAGCCATAGCCTTGTCTACCAAACGTGGAATAGACGCCTGGCCATCAAGGATGGAATACTGGGTATGGACATGTAAATGGACAAAATCCTGCATAATCATTACTCTACTAAAAAATTGTCTAAAGATACTCTGCTTTCATAAAACCTGCAAAAAGATAAAGAAGAAGTTATCAACATTCGCTTTTTTTATCTTAAATGAAGTCGAAATAGGCATTTCTAACAACTTTTATTTGCAAGGTTTTCAAAATAAGTTTATTTTTGCACGATAATTGGTTTTATACAATCATGAACCGACTGAAGAAATTAAAGAAAATAAGACTACATAGAGAGGGAACAAGCATCTTAATTGTCAGTGCCATCCTGTTAATTGGTATCAATGCCCTATTGTTTTGGGGAATTGAGTGCAAAATTCCATTTTATATATTTGCCACCGCAAGTATCGTTGTTTACCTGTTAATGGTTAACTTTTTCCGTTGTCCCATTCGATTATTCGAGCACGACACTGAAAAAATCGTAGTAGCCCCGGCAGACGGAAGAATAGTAGTTATAGAAGAAGTAGATGAACATGAATATTTTCATGACCGCCGGTTAATGATTTCTATTTTTATGAGCATTGTCAATGTACATGCCAATTGGTATCCTGTAGACGGAGTAGTGAAACATGTAGACCATCATAACGGTAAATTTATGAAAGCATGGCTGCCTAAAGCCAGTACGGAAAATGAACGTTCTATGGTCGTTATTGAAACTCCTGAAGGACATACTGTCATGGCGCGCCAGATAGCAGGAGCAATAGCCCGTCGAATCGTGACCTATGCCGAAGTAGGAGAAGATTGCTACATTGATGAACACATGGGGTTTATTAAATTCGGTTCGCGTGTAGATGTTTATCTCCCACTAGGAACCGAAGTCTGTGTCAAGATGGGACAAGCGACTGTAGGTAACGAAACCGTCATTGCTAAACTAAAATAAGAAAATCACCAATGGCAAACTGTATCACACGCCACATTCCTAACGCGGTAACTTGCTGTAATTTATTCTCCGGCTGTATTGCCAGTGTCATGGCTTTTAACGAAAACTATACCTTGGCCATCTCTTTCATTATACTAGGCGCTGTATTTGATTTCTTTGATGGCATGTTGGCACGTTTGTTCAAAGTATCAGGGCCTTTAGGAAAAGAATTAGACTCGTTGGCCGATGACATCACTTTTGGGTTCGCTCCTTCCGCCATTGTCTTTTCTTTATTTAAAGAGGTACACTATCCTGATTTTCTATTGCCTGTTGCCGATTATATGCCTTATACCGCATTCCTTATTTCCGTATTTTCAGCTTTGCGTTTAGGCAAGTTCAATATTGACCCACGCCAGAGCAGTAGTTTCATCGGTATGCCCACTCCGGCTAATGCTTTATTTTGGGGGTCATTGACTGTAGGAGCACATTCTTTTCTTATATCCGATTCTTTTAATGCGGCATATCTTTTCATCTTGGTAGTTATTATGTCATTATTGCTGGTGGCAGAAATTCCAATGTTCTCATTAAAATTCAAGAGTCTTGCCTGGAAACAGAACAAAGTCAGCTATATTTTCCTCATTGTATGTATTCCCCTATTGGCTTTCTTCAAAATCAGCAGTTTTGCAGCTATCATCCTGTGGTATATCATTCTATCTCTTTTAACTAAAAAAAGAGCGTAAACAATAAACGTGGCACGCTTGTTGTACGTGGTATATAAAAAAAGAAATTACTATGTTTGGATTTTTAGGCTTTCTACTTATTATTTTTCTGCTGATTATTTTTATCGGCTTCACTATATTAGGCAACATTCTGCGTGTATTGTTCGGGATCGGCAAGCATCCCTCCTACCAGAATCGAACATCTACCCACCAAAAACAAAATACATATACCCAGACTCAAACGAATGACGAGAATGAAAACTTTGCAGAATTCTCTTCATCTTCTTCAAATAGACATTCTCATTCATCGGGAAACAGAAAAAAAATCTTTGATGACGATGAGGGAGAGTATGTAGATTATGAAGAGGTGAAATAAGAATTATCGTTTTTTCTTAAAGAAATCTTTCATCAATCGGGCACATTCATCGGCGAGTATTCCTTTCACCACGATCGTCTTTGGATGCAAGGCATCGGGGGCATATTTTTGATATCCCCTTTTGGGATCTTCAGCACCAAAGACAAGTTTTCCTGTCTGTGCCCAGGCTATGGCACCGGCACACATCACACACGGTTCCACAGTGACATACAAAGTACATTCATTCAGGTATTTCCCGCCCAAGGTATTAGCCGCAGCTGTGACAGCCTGCATTTCGGCATGAGCTGTAACATCATTCAATGTTTCTGTCAAATTATGCCCACGACCAATGATGCGGTCACGACAGACTACCACCGCCCCCACCGGAACTTCTCCTTGTTCAGCCGCTTTTACAGCCTCCATCAAGGCTTGTTTCATATAATAGGTATCATCTGCCATCTTATCTTCTCATATCATGTTCATTAAACAATGTAGGATAATCCTCTTCCATCTTCTGATGGATAAAAGTCAATACTGTTTCGCGTAACCAACGCGCCTTATTGGTTATCTTATACTTTTTAAGATAACAATCCACAATCCGTACCTCCTCTTCACTCATCAAACATACCATACGCTGCTTGCGTTTAGGGGTTGATGCCGGTACTTTTACTCTCTTTTTTACGTTGTTTGCCATATTCTCTGCAAAATTAGCTTTACTTCTGTAAATACAAAGCATAAAAAAGAGTATTTTTGTACAAAAAGAAACAGAATGGCAGAACACAACGAATTTGGCAAAGAGGGAGAAGAAGAGGCCGCTGCATATCTCATAGATAAAGGATATTCTATCCGCCACCGGAACTGGCATTGCGGAAAAAAAGAACTGGATATTGTCGCCGAATATCGGAACGAACTAATTGTCATAGAGGTAAAGACCCGCAAGAATACTAGATTCGGTAATCCGGAAGATGCAGTAACAGATAAGAAGATTCGCAGAATTATAGCTTCAACTGATGCATACTTGCGCAAGTTCTCAGTAGATTTACCTGTACGTTTTGATATCATCACCTTAGTGGGCGAAAAGACTCCTTTCACTATAGAGCATATTGAAGAAGCCTTTTATCCTCCGATTTGGTAAAAATATATATATTATATATGGACATAGAAACAATACGCGATTACTGTATCAGAAAGAAAGGAACAACAGAAGAATTCCCTTTTGACAATGTCACCTTAGTATTCAAAGTCATGGGGAAAATGTATGCCTGTATCGGATTGGACAACCCGGGATGGCTATCTTTAAAATGTGCACCCGAATATGCCTTGGAATTAAGAGAACATCATTCCGGCATTGAAGGAGCCTATCACTTCAATAAGAAATATTGGAACCAAGTATCCTTACAAGGTAACATTGACGACAAACTTATTTTATCACTGATAGACCACTCATACGAAGAGGTTATCAAAAAATTCACCCGTAAACTTAAAAAAGAATATGATGAGATCCCCTAACTGGTCAAGCAAAATCTTAAAAGAAGAAACCGTAACCTCAACAAATGACCGACTTGCAGAACTTTGTCAGGAAAAAGAAATCAAGGAATTCACCACGCTTATGGCAGAATATCAAACCGCCGGAAAAGGGCAGCGTGGAAATTCATGGGAATCAGAATATGGCAAGAATCTGACATTCAGCACTGTATTTTACCCCCAAACAATCGCTCCCGCCAGTCAGTTCATTTTATCTATGGCGGTAGCTTCTGCCATTTGTACCGCATTGGCCCATTATGTCCATGCAGATTGCCTGCAAATAAAATGGCCCAATGATATCTATTGGAAAGACAAAAAAATAGCCGGCATATTGATTGAAAATGATTTAACAGGAAGCCAAATTTCACAGAGCATTATTGGGATAGGGATCAATATTAACCAGGAAGAATTTCATTCATCTGCTCCCAACCCTGTTTCATTAAGACAAATTACTCAAAAGAAAACAGACAGAATGGAAGTTCTGAACAGCGTATTGGAACATATCATAGATCTCTATTCCCGGATAGAAAACAGAGAAACCGATATCATTACCAAAATTCAGGAATACTACCTGAAAGCACAATACCGCAAGAAAGGTTATCACCCCTATTGCGATGCAAAAGGAGAGTTTACTGCCAAACTGATCCGTGTGGAGCCCGACGGACATTTGATTCTGAAAGATAAAAACGGTTCTCTTAGAAAATATGCTTTCAAAGAAGTTAAATACCTCCTTTAGTTGTTCTTCTCTTCAGGAACCATCAACATTCCTCCAGTGGCATGACGTTCTGTCGATTGATACACAGATTCCCCCCTCATAATCGGTTGGGATAACGTATTCATGCTTCTGGCTGACCGGTTTATTCCTGTGATCAAGGAGATGGCCTTACCCAGCATGAATTCATCCGGATCACCCAATGGTAATAAAGCGTCTGTCGGATTCTGAGTCAAATCATACTCATTCCATTCTATATCCGGTTTAAAACCAGCACTGTAGTCATCATTCACCGCATTAGTCACTCTCAATGTGATAGGCCAATATATCCATTCATATTTATCATTCTTTTGCATCTCCATTCCTACATTTTTCCCTTCTGTCAATTCGCCAATAAGGGTAACATCCATAAATGGGTTGAGGCTGTTAATAACGACTTCCGAAGAAGAAGCCGTACTTTGGCTTGTCAATATATAAATTCGATTGGAATTAAGTTTCAAGTAACCTGCCGTTCCTTTCGTTTCCACACAAAAATCATTGGAATAGGATTGTCCCTTATTGTCAGAGAAAACAGCAAACACCTTTTTTCGAGAAGCTTCTGGAATGAGGAGTCCTGCGAGCATATTAGCAGAATTCTCATATCCACCTCCATTATAGCGCAAGTCCAGCACAAATTCATTCACACCTTGCGCCTGAAATCCGGCAAATATCTTCTTCATTTCCTCATCATAGGTACGATCCGAATACCCATTCGGTCCGGAAGTAAAATGATTATAAACCAAATACCCTATCTTCTTATCTCCCCGAGTATATACATTGTGATAGAACAAGGGATTGTCCTCCACGGCCCGGGAAGCTTCTATATCAATAGTTCTGACCTCTGTATCGCCACGTTTGACGAGCCATTGAGTCCTATCTCCATTTAATAAGATTCCATAATTATCGGAATTAATATTATTTTTTCCTTTAACACCCACGATCCAATCCCCTCTTTCCAAACCTGCACTTGATGCCGGACTATTAGGAAGAACATACAGAATACGGGCATAATAATATCCTAAAGGTTGATTACTGTCGTTTACAACATTAAATAAAGTAAACTCCATACCATAAGTATCATCCGCATCAATGCTGGTACGTGCTTTATAATCTTTATTCTTCTCCATATAAGAATAATAATAAAGATGCTTTCCGTTTCTCGTCTTTCCATCTTTCAAACTGAGCATAGATCTAAAGAATGTTTGGGGATCAGCAGAGAAATCCAACTTATTTTGAGCAGGAATGTCGTTATTCCACAAATAATCACTGCGCATGACACTCTCTATCCACTCATTGACTTCCAACTCCGTGTTACCATTTCCCGGGTCATCTCCTTTAGCCGGAGTATCATCCGAACATGACATGCCTAACAGACATAACAATAAGCCCAACCAAATATGGATTTGAAAATTCTCTTTCATAATTCTCCTGTTTTGATCATTTTAATAACCGCAAATATATCTATATTCCA
>VOFF01000785.1_pt1 | contig 49808 bp, 86 predicted proteins | sample 5384061 | NCBI WGS metagenome assembly VOFF01 (sample SAMN12384725, study PRJNA508395) | human gut metagenome | isolation source: healthy gut E | host: Homo sapiens | reverse complement strand
TGGGCATGGGAACTAAGATGATGAAGAGCGTCATGAAGAAAAAAAGAACGTGTCTTCTTTAGAAGAACTGATGGAACAGGCGAAACAAAACGGCGTCAAGCTGGTGGCCTGCACCATGAGCATGGATGTCATGGGAATCAGACCGGAGGAACTGATCGACGGCGTAGAACTGGCCGGCGTCGCCAGCTATCTGGGTGATGCGGAAAAAGCCAATGTCAATCTGTTTATCTAATCAATAATAAATGAAAAAATCGCAAAGAACCGTATATACGGATTCTTTGCGATTGTGTTTGCAGGTTTATTTTACGATCAGTTTGCAGATATCCTCACTGAATTTGACAGGGTCGTCTACGGACAGTCCGCAGATGAGCAGGGACTGATTGTAGAGCAGGCTCGCGTAGGTCTTCACCTTTTTCTTTGCCGTCTTCTCCGGCAGCATAAGCCTCCTGCAGCGTCTTCATGACTTCGTGGTCCGGATTGATTTCCAAAATCCGCTCCGCCTTGACCTGCTGGTCGGTCGGCATGGCGTTCAGAACTTTTTCCATTTCAGGGAAATGCCGCCCTTGGTGGTCAGGCAGACTGGAGAATTTTTGAGGCGAGGGAGAGTTTTACTTCCGTCACCTGATCTCCCAGGGATTCTTTGATAAATGCGAGGAGGTCTTTGTTCTCTTCTTCCGCTTTCTTGATGGTCTCCCTGCTGTTCGCTGGAGCCTTCCTCTGCCAGATCTTCCGCCGATACAGATTTGAATTCTTTTTTTTTTTGTAGTCGCGCATCATCTGCAGGACGAACTCATCGATTTCGTCGGTCAGGTAGAGAATCTCATAGCCTTTGTCTTTGATGAACTCGGTCTGCGGCAGCATGTCGATCTTTTCTATGGACTCGCCGGCTGCATAGTAGATGTATTTCTGGTCTTCGCCCATCTTGGCGATATATTCGTCAAAGGTGATCCGTTTTTTTTCCATGGAAGAGTAGAAGAGGACCAGATCAGCCAGCACCTCCTTGTGCATGCCGAAGTCGTCATACAGTCCGTATTTGATCTGTCTGCCGAAGTTGTCAAAGAACTTTTTCGTACCCTTCCCGATCTTCTTTGAGGAAGTCGAGAAGTTCCTTTTGATCTTCTTCTCCAGGTTCTTGGCGATATTCTTCAGTTGTCTGTCGTGCTGCAGCGTCTCGCGGCTGATGTTCAGCGACAGATCCTGGGAATCGACGAGACCTTTGACGAAGTTGAAGTAGTCCGGCAGCAGTTCCTTGCACTTTTCCATGATCATGACGCCGGAAGAATACAGCTGCAGGCCTTTTTTCATAATCTTTGGTGTAATAGTCATACGGCGTGTGGCCGGGGATGAAGAGCAGGGCAGTGTAGCTGGACACGCCTTCCACACTGGTTCTGATTATCTTGACAGGATCTTCGTAGTCGCCGAACTTGCCCTTGTAGTATTCGTTGTAGTCCTCTGGTTTCACCTTGCTCTTCTGGCGCTTCCAGATTGGTTCCATGGTATTGAGAGTCTCCAGTTCCATGTAGGTTTCCATCTCCGGGGCTTTTCCTTCTTCCGGTTCTGCGTCTTCTTTTTGGACGGTGTTTTTCCACCATCATCTGAATCGGATATCTGATGTAGTCAGAATAGCGCTTGATAAGATTGCGGATGGTGTATTCCTCTAAGAATTTGCTGTAATTTTCACCTTCCGTATCTTCTTTGATGTGCAGGACGATTTCCGTGCCGTGACCGGTTTTTTTCTGCCTCTTCTACTGTATAGCCGTCTGCTCCCTTTAGACTGCCATCTGTAGCTTTGCTCGCTGCCATAGGCCTTTGAGGTAACGACCACTTCGTCTGCAACCATGAAGGCGGAGTAGAATCCGACGCCGAACTGGCCGATGATGTCGATAGCTTTCTTCTCTTTGTTGTCCTTGCCCTCATCTGAATGCTCCTCTTTAAAGGCCAGGCTGCCGCTCTTTGCGATGGTGCCCAGGTTTGCTTCCAGATCCTCCTTGGACATGCCAATGCCGTTATCGCTGATGGTCAGAATCCGGGCGTCCTTATCTGCCGCCACGTTGATCTGGAAATCAGAACGTTTGATTCCGGTGTCACCTGATTGCAGACTCTGGTAGTACAGCTTATCCAGCGCGTCGCTGGCATTGCTGATCAGCTCTCTCAAGAAGATCTCCTTGTGGGTGTAGATGGAATTGATCATCAGGTCTAATAACCTCTTCGATTCTGCTTTTAAATTGTTTCTTTGCCATAATCTCGCCTCCGTATATATCGATTTTAATTTACAATCGTTGTTAGCACTCAATAATAACGAGTGCTAAATCTATAATATAATTTAACACTTTTCCGAAAAAAGTCAAGAGGAGAGGAGATTTTTTTTTTGCCGGAGAAAGGAATACATTGCTCACCGCAGCAGAATATAGTAAAATAAAGCGGTAGCACTAGACCGGGAGAACCAGGAAACGAAGCGGAGGAATCAGAATGGAAATCTTTTCAGCAACAACGCTCCTAAAGGCGTTTTTGCACAGTATATACAGAGAACGCGATTGAAAAAAGGCAGGCAGCTATCTTGCAGACGATGTTTTTGGATTGGAGCAACGGGATGTATCGACGGCATTCGCTGTGCAGAAAACTATATGAAAGATTATATTCTTCCTTCCGCAGATTGTTTTGATATTCATTACCTGGAAGAACGAGAGAAAAAACTGGGGCGGGGCGTCAGCACTGTAGACTTGACGGTTTGTTTTGTCGAGAGATGAGGAAGATATCATATATCGCATCTCAGCCACTGCGGTGACAGAAAAACAGAAGGCACTGCTGAAGCATTTGCATATGTCCGTTTCTGACCTGGCAGACAGTATGGAGAAGGGCGCGACCTATTCTCTTACTCAGGAATATGAAAACAAAGCAATCAGGGATTTCTTTAACAACTCCATTGCAGGCGGCGTCATCGGCTGCTATTTCGAGGAAGGATTCCCTATTTATTTTATTAACGATATGATGCTGGCCCATTTGGGCTTTCAAACGGAAAAAGAGCTATCGAAGGCTGTCCAGGGAAAGCTTAGCAATGCCATCCATCCTCAAGACAGACGTATGGTTGCCGATTCCATAGCAATGCAAAGCAAAAGAATGACTACACGGTGACCTACAGAATGCGGAAAAAAGACGGGCAGTATAGCTGGATGCACGAGGTCGGCACAAAAGCCGATATTGACAGTGAGCGGGATATCCTAATAGCCGTTTATACAGATATTTCAAAACAGCACGATATGGAGGAGAAACTGCAGCTGTCAAATCTGCAGCTGGAGAATATCATCAACGCCATTGCGGGAGGAGTGGCGATTTATAAAGTATCAGATATCTTTGAAACCGTATATTTTTCCAATGGAGTTCCAGCATTAAGCGGCTATACCGTTGAAGAATACAACGAACTGATGAAGCAGGATGCTGCCAGCCTGACATATCACGAAGATACAGAGATGGTAGTAAACAGGGTCAGACAAGCGTTGGAGGAAGATACCGCCGTAGACATCAATTTCAGAAAGCAACACCGTGACGGAAGTATCGTTTGGGTACATATGCAGGGTAAAAAAATTGGAGAAGAGGATGGCTGTCCTTTGATCCAATGTGTATTCCATAATATTACGGATCTTATAGAGAAGGAAACGAAAACTGCAGGAAAGTGAAAGGAAGCAGGCTATAGCAATTGAAGGCGCTGATATGAGTGTATGGGAATATGATATAAAGGAACGTTGTATCATTCAGTCCCCGACCTCCATGGCAAAACACGGATTTTCCGAGCGCATCGATAATGTACCAGAATCGCTGATTGCACAGGGTTACGTATATGAAAACGATGTGAAGGCTTTTCAGCAAATGTATGAAAAAAGGTTATCCGGGGGCGAACCGAAAGCGGAAGGAACCTTCTGGGTGAGAGATGATCGAAATGACAGTTGGTGGTGTGAACACATCACCTATTCAGTAGAATTTGATGAAAACGGCCAGCCAGTCAGAGCTTACGGCGCCAGTCATGATGCGACACTTGAAAACCTTGAGAAGAGGAAATATGAAGAAGAACTGTCCTATGTAGAACGAATGGGAGATCTTATTTTATCTTGCTGCAGGATTAATCTCTCACAGAAACGGGTGGAAGATATGCGCAGCGGCTTGGGCTTGGCTTTGAATGAAGACTACAAAGATGCGTTGGATTTTAAGGAAAAGGACCAAGGCATTTTTAGCCGAAAACTACATGTCAGATGAAGCCAATGAGAGGTTGTCACCCCAGAGTCTGATGCGGGCTTATACGGACGGACGCAATCATGTGACTGAAGTATATGCAGCAGTTCTAAAATCAGGGGACTACGTGTGGATTAAGACTGATGTAAGTTTAGTAACGAGTTTCAACTCTTCAGATGTCATCGCTTTTTTCTACAATACAGATATTTCAAGTGAGATGACGATGAAGATGATTTTAGAGTCTATCATGCACTTTGAATATGATGAAATCACCTGTATCTATTTAAAAAACGACAGCTATTCTATTATGGCCGGAAAAAGCGCGACACCAGACCTTGCGCCAACGGGAGTTTATTCAAAGGCGCTGCCAGTTTTCTGCAGCACTGTTGCAGAAGCAGAACGAGACGTCATTTACGATCTCATGACACCTCGTCGCCTGATGGAAAAATTGGAAGAGCAGCAGCCCTTTTCTATCGAGCTTCATATGGAGGATGGATTTGGAAACAGCCGCTTAAAACAGATGCGATTCATGTACCTCGACCAACGTACAGGTATGGTCCTGCTGACAAGAGCTGATATAGAAGATGTGGTAAAAAGGAAAAACGCAAGCAGGAATTGTTGGAACTGGCGCTTGAAGATGCCGAAAAGGCGAATCAAGCGAAATCAAAATTTCTTTCCAGAATCAGTCATGATTTGCGAACGCCGATGAATGCAATTCTCGGACTTTCCAACCTTGGATTAGAAACGGAAAGCATGGCCGACGCAATAGATTATCTAAAAAAATTAACGATTCTGGACAGTATTTGCTGGGTCTGATCAACGACACTCTCGATGTCAGCCGAATTGAGCAGAATGGATTAACCTTAAAACCGCAGACTATCTTTTCGCGCGACTTATTGAATCAAATCGTGGAGCCTATACGCGTGCTGGCGCGGCAGAAAGAGATAGACTTTTATTGTCGATACAGAGGAAATTGAGGACTGTTATATCCATACGGACAGCATGCGTATTCATCAGATTTTCAGCAATCTCCTTTCCAATGCGGTGAAGTTTACGCCAGTAAAGGGCAGAGTTGAATTAAACTGTAATTGTTACGCCCGCAAAGGCAGTATTTCAAAGTGCAGAATTGTCGTAAAGGATAACGGTATCGGCATGAGCGCTGCATTTATAGATAAGCTGTATGAACCTTTTGAGCAGGAAAACGCTGAAGTGATGCCGATTTATGAGGGTTCTGGCCTCGGTATGACCATCGTTAAGAGCCTGGTCAAGATGATGAAGGGCAAAATTGAAGTGAAGAGCAAAAAGGGCTGGGCACGGAGTTTACTGTCTATCTGGATTTTGAGAGAATTGATGAATTTAGATTGAAACAGGATGTCAACCGCGGAAAGATGACGAGTATCAAGGGCATGCGCATTTTGCTCGTTGAAGACCATCCGCTCAACGCTGAAATTGCCATTAAAATTTTTGGAAAAACAGGGCTGTGCTGTAGATCATGCCAAGGATGGCGCAGAAGGAGTAGCGTTTTTTCAGCAATCTGAAAGAAATCAATATGAGGCGATATTGATGGATATCAGAATGCCGAGAATGGACGGACTGCAAGCTGCAGCAGCAATCAGGCAGCTAGAGAGAGAAGACGCTGAAAAGGTGCCTATCATTGCAATGACAGCCAATGCCTACAGCGAGGACAGAGAAAAATCAACTGCAGCGGGGATGGATTACCACTTGACAGAAACCCATCGTGCCGCAATCGCTGTATGCTGTATTGTCAGAGGTCAGAAAGAACTGATTTATTGAGTCATAAATTGGCAAATATCCGACTAAAATGTTGTATGGAGGTATTTGCAATTGAAGATAAAATTTATCGCGGCACTCATCAGATTGGAGGCTGTATTACTGAAATAACGACAGAAAAAACGAGGATTATTATAGATTTTGGAACTGTACTGCCCTATAGAAACGGCAAAATGCCGAAGGAGAATTTGGTAATAGAGGGGCGTGACCTATATCGGACACCGGAACTGTGACGGTATCTTATTCACACATTATCATGGTGACCATACCGGGCTTTTAGACAAGGCGATTAAGGGAATCCCCATGTATATGGGGAAAGCGGCAAAAAAAAATATTTTTTTTGCTTTCACAAGCGCATAAAAACAGTGATTCCGTTGCACGCATTGAACAGATTCGTGAATATGAAGATGGTAAATCCTTTTCCATCGGTGATATCAAAATAACACCGATTCTGACGGATCATTCTGCTTTTGACGCATATATGCTGCTCATTGAAGCCGATGGCAAACAAGTACTCCATACGGGAGACTTCAGAACCCACGGTGTCAAGGGTGAGATGGTAATACCAAGGCTTGCTAAGCTCCGTGGGTTAGTCGACGTCAGGGTAACGGAGGGACAAATTTATGTTATACAAACCCTGTGGTGACCAGCGAATACCTTTTGGCAGAAGCTGCGGAGACTTTGATGGAGCGATATCCATACGTTTTTTGTCATGTGTGGAGCGACTGACATCGACAGACTGGCAGCATTTCATAAAGCGTCGGAAAGAAAGAATCTCTTTCTCTGCGATGCATATCAGATGTCTTTACTTGAAACAGCGGCAGAATACGGGGCTGCCCTGACTGACTTCTACCGCTTTGATAGAACCAGGGTGTACTTTGAAGAGATGGAGGGAGTAAAGGACGGATTCTGTATGGCAGTGCGCAATGAAAAAAGATTTTTCGGAAATCATGAAACCGTACAGAGAAAAACATAATGAGCAAACTTTAATTATTTATGCTATGTCCGAAGGATATTTGAGCAAACACCATCAGGCGATTGAAAAATTGACTAGCGGTTTCCGTTATATTATAAAACTGCATACGTCTGGTCATGCTTCAGAAGAGGCGATTTGGGCAGCAGCTAACACGGTCTCTGCGAAAAAGATCATCCCGATTCACACGGAAAATCCGGAAAAAAATCAGACTAGGTGCATTGCAGGATCGAGTTGTGTTCCTGGAGGATGATGAAGAGTTTAATGTATAATTAATATATATGGAGGTACAAATGGATAAGCAGGCAAAGTGGATTACAGAGGCAGTAGAAGCGATAGCTGAGACTGCTGTGAAAGAAGACGGAGAGTACTGGAGGAGGAACTTACACGAGAGAGGACGATAATGCAGTCGCCCTCTTGAAAAAATACATGGAGTCTAAGGGTATGGAAGTCTATTCTGATGCAGTGGGAAATCTCTTTGGCCGTATTACTGGCAATCGTCCAGAAGTAGTGATGACAGGGTCTCATAGGGACACTGTCAGAAGAGGCGGTAAATATGACGGCATGCTGGGTGTTCTCACTGCCATAGAGGCGGCGGCTTCTTTAACTGAAGAGCTGGGGAAGCCAGAAAAAACACGTGGAAGTTGTGGCTTTCTGTGAAGAAGAAAAGCAGCCGTTTTCCTACCAGTTACTTGGGCAGCAGATATTTGTGCGGTGAATTCAGTGAAAGGGAGCTTGCAGATTTGGACGATGATGCAATCACCCTGGGTGAGGCAATGAAGCGCTCTGGTTATCTAAAGGAGGCTCTTGCTGATAAAAAGAACTGACCTGGAGCGTTTTTGGAGCTGCATATCGAGCAGGGCGGCGTTTTAGAACGAGAACAGAAGCAAATCGGTATCGTTACAGCAATCGTAGGCCTCTTCTGCGGAGAAGTATATTTTAAGGGCCATCAGAATCACGCGGGAACGACACCAATGTATATGAGAAAGGATCCGATGCCGGCAGCAGCGGAGTTTATTTATAGGCTGAATCAATGGGCGATGGGTCATCAATACGATCTTGTCTGCACCGTGGGCAAGCTGAACATAAAACCGGGTAACACCAATGTCATTGCTGATGAAGTCATGCTCACCTTTGATATCCGCTCGCCAAAAGCGGAGCTGATACAAGAAGCGGCGGCGATGATAGAGACATTAAAGAAGGAACTGGAAGGGGACATTGAAATTTCTGTCGCAGTACCTTGCGATGAACCGCCGGTTGCACTGGACGAAGAAGGTGTGACAATCATGGATCTGCTTGCACAAAAGGGCAACTATAATTACATGAAAATCACCAGCGGGGCTGGTCACGATTCTCAAGTCCTGGCGCAGGCCTTTCCGACAAATATGATCTTTGTTCCCAGCGTCCGGGGAATCAGCCACAATGAAAAAAATTTACCAGGGCAGAAGATATCGAAGCAGGCGTTCATTTTTCTGCGTGATTTTTACAGGAGACAGCCTGGAAGAAGTTAGGTAGTGATAATCATGAACAATAATCGTTTCGGAAACAGATTGGGTCAACTTTAGTGTCAGCAGACATCAAAATTTTACTTTGGCGCAAAGCCTAAAATACGATGTTTCCTATATCAGTAAATGGATTTCTGGAAAAGCAGTTCCCTCAAAAAAATATTGAATCCATTGTAAACGTGGTGTGCGGTTTGGTTGTCAATCATGGCAGCAAAAGATTTCATTGCCGAAATCAAGAGAGAATATAATGCCAGCGATGATGAACAGCTGCAGGATGCTTTGAAGAAAAAGCTTCTCGGTGCCTATCACGAGACTGTCGGAGATTTTGATTATGCAAAGTATGTCAACAACGCATCTGTTGTAATCAGACCCGAAGGCCAATATCCGCTGCTGCAGGATTATGCAAGGGGCATAGATACAAGCAAACCGATGGAAATTGCCATATTAGCTGATTTGTTTTCAATGGACCACATGTCAAAGCTGCTTTTAGCGGGAATTGAAAATAATCGATTCAGAGTGCAGAAGGAGAGACCTGATATCCACCTTCATTTTATTCTCGATATAGGACAACTGGATGGCCATTCTGTTTATGATGTGATTTTGTTTGTACACATGCTGACCAATTACTCTCTTCTAAATTTTACCTTGTCACAGAGTAAAGCGGCAAAGGAAAACTGCTGTTTTCCATCATGAAGCATTATGCCGGAATCAGCCTGTTGACAGACAGCGGTCAGTTTCTGTGCACCGTATCCAGCAGGGATAAAGAAGTCGGACACAGCATTTATGACAACATTATCGCCCATGAAAATCCAGATCAGAATCTTTTCAGCAGCCTTACGCTGCGATCAATGCTTGAAACGCGTGAATATATGCAGCTCTTTAGAACAAAATAACAGATGGCTGGTGGGACATATGATGGAGCTGTTTATCACAAAAGATTTATTCGACCAACTGCTGAAAAGTGAATTCCCAGAGGAAGAGCTGGCTCGAAGAGAAGCGGAAAAAGAGCTTATCTGATTGCACAAAATATCTTTGAGCGGGGAAGACGTTTTCATCATGATTTACAACTCAGCTCTCACCAACTTTATGCTGTCCGGTGAGTTGGACTTCTTCAACAAAAAAATCGTTTTAGATGCTAAGGAACGAAAAAAACAATTAGAACACTTAAAAAATCTGTTTTTAGATCATCGGGACTTGCACGTTAAGATGGTCAGCGGCGGATTTAGTGACGACTTCAGATATATTACCAATCCCTGTATGTTCCTTTCAGATACGGTCAACTATTTAAGGCTGGAAAAACGACTACTATGATAAGAATATTCTTTAGTACGTGACAGCCAGCTGCGGGAAGTGTTTAATATCTTCTATGATGAGATTTGGAATGATCGTCAGGGACGTTGTCGTCTCTGAAAGACAGCTGATTCTGGAACAGTTGGACAATCTAATGAACGCAGCGACGCTGCTCAGCGATGTTGAATAAATTGAATTTATTGATTCAATTTATTCCTGTTTTGGCCGTTTTCTGCTGCCGATCATAGACTGATATCTGCTATTCTGTAAGTAAGAGTATAGGTGTTATTACAGAATTAGGAGGATATAACATGAATAGTTTTATGATAGCCTTTGGCCTTGCCAGCGTGGCTTTGTGCATCGGCACGCTCTTAAGAGCGAAAATTCCGGTGCTGCGCAATATGCTGGTGCCAGCAAGCGTAATTGCCGGCATCATCGGTCTCATTTTTATGAACTTGACAGATCAATTCCATTTCAATATCGGAACTGACTCTGAGATGTATACCAATATAGTGAACCATCTGTTTACTATTTCCTTTATTTCAATCTGCCTGACCGGCTCTAAGAAGAGCGAGGAGAACACGGCAAAGCATATGATGAAAGGCGCGCTGGGTATGGGAAGCGTCTGGTGTCTGCTCTATGCATTGACGCCCTTAATCGGATTCGGCATCATCTATCTGATTGGCAGACAGTTTGACATCGCTTCCATCTATGGAACTTTAATTCCTTTCGCCTTTACCCAGGGACCAGGGCAGGCGGCGGCTTACGGCAGCATCTATGAGTCTTACGGATGGGAAAATGCTGCTATGGTGGGCGTCACCTTCGCCGCAATCGGTTTTATCGTTGCCTTTGCTGTAGGCATTCCGGCGGCAAAGCTGGGGGTATCCCGCGGTATTGCCAAGAACTGCGGAACGATAGACAGCAGTATTCTAAAAAGGCTATTTAAAAGAAAGAAGAACAGACCAACTACATGGTCAAAGATACGACTTGCAACAGCAATATTGAAACCCTCAGCTTTCACTTTGCACTGATCGGGTTTTGTTATATCTTTGCCGTCGGCATCTCCAAAGTATTTGCGCTGATTCCAGGCTTTATTGGATCTTCTATGAGTGGACTGATGTTCATGAACGGCATGATTGCAGCCTATATTGTCAAGAGTTTTTTTTTGATGAAAAAGCTGAACATCGATTTTTGCAGGAAGATGTCCTGCAGACAAAGATTACTGGCTGGACGGCTGATTACTTAGTCGTATGTGCTTTCATGGCTGTAGGTTTTCAGGTCTTAGGCAGTTGGGTCGTGCCGATTATCGTTGAAAGCTTAATTATAACCGTTGTCACTTTCATTGTGTGCTTTTACTTCGGGCAGCGCATTGGGGGCAGCAATGATTTTGAGAGAACACTTGGTCTTTATGGAACCTCAACGGGAACTGTACCTAGCGGCATCGCGTTGGTTCGCATTGTAGACCCGGAATTTAAGACTTCTACCGCTGTAGAATTGGGCCTGATGAATTTGGTCATGCTGCTTTCCACACCGGTTTACTTAGTACTGTTGGCTATGGCTTCAGGCGATCTTTCAACAATGATAGCCATGCTGATTCTTGCAGGTCTGTGCATCGTATATTTAATTGTGATGAAATTAACTGGTACATGGGGTAAAAAGACCTTTGATTGGAAGAATAAAGAGGGAGGCAGAAGAATGGATACAATTTATTATGGCGGACCAATTCTAACTATGGAAAATCAAAATGATGTTCCGGAAGCGGTCCTTGTTAAACGCGGAATGATTAAGAAAGTAGGCACTCTCAGAGAGGTTTTGGATGCTGCAGATAAAAAACGTGAAGAAGAAGAACCTGAATGGAAGATGTCTGATGCCGGCTTTTATTGACGCCCACGGACATATTTCCATGAATGGACAGATGGCCCTGTGCGCTGATCTGTCAGAGTGCACTTCTTTTGCAGACATTATTACAGTCATGAAGCAATATATCGTCGCTAAGAAGATGACTGCGAAAGATATCGTCGTTGGCTTCGGTTACGATCACAACTTTTGAAAGAACAGAGCCATCCAGGAAAAGAAATACTGGATCAAGTCAGCAAAGATATTCCGATTATGATTATGCATGTCTCAGGACACCTGGGCTGTGTCAACAGCGCGATGCTGGCTCTAGCCGGTATCGACAGCAGTACAGAAGACCCTCAGGGCGGAAAAAAATCGGCAGGGTCGACGGTTCACAGGAACCAGACGGTTATTTAGAAGAAGCTGGCATGTTGTCAGTACAGAGCACCGTCATGAAAAAATGAAGGTCAATATCCGGGAAATCATGAAAGGGATGCAGAAGGTTTACATTGAAAACGGTGTGACCACTGTGCAGGACGGTGCGACCAACAAAATGGCGCTGAAGCTTTTGAAGCTGAGCAATACTTTGGGTGCCTTAAAGATTGACGTTGTGGCCTATCCGCTGATGAACGACGGCGGACGGGAAGTCATCAAAGACAACCCGAAAATGGTCAGAACCTACAAAAAACATCTCAAGTTAGGCGGGTACAAAGTCGTCCTCGACGGTTCGCCCCAGGGGCGGTCTGCCTGGATGAGCCAGCCATATCTGGGTGGCGAGGAAGATTATTGCGGGTATCCGTGGATGCCGGATGAAGAAGTTTATCAATACGCCTTGCAGGCGGTGGATGATAATCAGCAGCGCTGGCACACTGCAACGGAGATGCGGCCGGCGACCAGTTTCTAAACGCATATGAAAGTGCTTTTGGCTAAGAGCAGTAATCCCAATAAAGACAATCTCCGCCCGGTGATGATTCACTGTCAGACAGCCCGCAACGATCAATTGGACCGCATGGCTGAGATGAACATGGTGGCATCTATCTTTGTCGGCCATGTCTATTACTGGGGAGACATCCATGTAAAGAATTTTGGAGAAGAACGGGGAAATCATATCAGTCCGGTAAAAAGACGCTATGGATAGGGGCCTGTCGGTGAATTTCCATCAGGATACGCCAGTTACAAAACCCTATATGATGCATTCAGTATGGTGTGCTGTCAACAGAATCAGCCGCAATGGAACTGTCATCGGTGCAGATCAAAAGATATCTGTGTATGACGCGCTGAAAGCTGTGACGATCAACGCCGCTTACGAATATTTTGAAGAGGACAGCAAGGGAAGCATCAAAGAAGGCAAGCGGGCAGATTTAGTCATACTGGATCGAAATCCGCTTGAGACAGAAGCTATGGAGCTGAAAGACATCAAAGGTTCTTGAGACGATCAAGGACGGCAAGACTATTTATGTAAGAAAATAGAAGTACGAGAAAGGGCGCTAGTCAGCGCCCTTTAATAATGTATCGAATAATATGACTGCGTCAATCAGTACGCTGTCATCGAAGTCATAGTTGTCGCTGTGCAGAGGAATGCCGCTGCCCGTTCCGAGGAAAAAAGAATACACCCGGCATCTGCTGCTCAAAGAAAGAGAAATCCTCAGCGATCATAACCGGCCTGCGCAATTCAACGAAGTTCAAATTCAAAAGCACCGGCTTGACGCCTGCGTACAGTTTTTCGTCGTTGACGACGGCAGGGTGACTTTTGCTCACATCCAGATCAAATTTAACACCGTATACCTTTTTCGATTTCTTCTCCCAGACTTTTCATGGCATTGACCAGGGTCTCCCAGGTTTCCTCGTGGAAGGTCCGCATGGTTCCATCCAGACGGGAGAACGGGGATATGGCATTTCTCACATTGCCGCTCTGCATCTTGCCGAATTTCAGCACACAGCGATCGCGGACATAAAGGGACTTAAAAGTATAGATATCGCTGACGAATTTGCAGGCGGCTTCCAAGGCGTCCTTTCCTTTTTCGGGTTCTCCGCAGTGAGCACTGACTCCTTCAATTTCTACTGCCACGGCAGTGGATTTTGCCATCATCGGACCGGGGCGGGAGGCGATTTCACCTTTTGACAGCATGGGCCATAGATGCAATCCAAAAAATTGCTTTGATGTTGTAGCGGTCAAAGATATGTGTTCCGCATATTCTAAGCGCACCGTCGATGGTTTCTTCTGCCGGCTGGAACAGCAGCAAGGCGTTACAAGGCATTTGGACGTTATTTCTCTTGTAATCGTCCAGAACCCTGGCAAACCCCAAGAGACCTGCCATATGGCCATCGTGGCCGCAGGCATGCATACAGCCTTCGTGGGTGGACGCATAGGGGAGGCCGGTCTCCTCCTGAATTGGCAGGGCGTCCATGTCTGCGCGAAAAGCGACGGTTTCTTCTCTGCCAAAATCGAAATATGCGATCAGGCCTGTTTTACGATCTGCTCTACTTCACAGGCGAGCCCTGCTAAGATGTTCTGCACATAAGCGCTGGTCTTGTAAACGTAGAAGCCAAGCTCTGGAATTTGATGCAAATCTCTTCGATATTGGATGATTTCCTGTGATAATTGATTGTAATCTATCATAACGCGCACCTCTCTTATCTCCTATAATAAATGAGAAAAAGTGGATAGTCAAATATTCTTTCATTGACCAAGAACTTATGTTAGAATGTTATCATGAGAAAAACCAAAAAAAAAAAAAATTTCGACAAGAATAAAGTTTATCGTCATAGGGTCAGCTCTTGCAATGTTCGTATGTACAGTAACGGTTTTTTATATTGTTTTTGGGAAATTATGACGGACTGGGACTTCGGCAGAATATTGACGAAAACCCGTACGACATGAGTTATGTTTATAAAAAGACGGATTCTTACATTACGACGATGGAACCTATCAATCTGTCACAGGCATCGATGTATCCGTATACCAGAAAAAGGTGAATTGGAAAAAAAGTAAAAAGCAGCAGGTGTTGATTTCGTCATCATCAGACTGGGTTATAGAGGTTATGATGAAGATGGAGACCTGGCGCTCGACTCCAAGTTTAAAGATCATCTACAAGGAGCAAAGGAGGCGGGGCTAGATGTAGGAGTCTACTTTTTCTCACAGGCAAAGACCACTGATGAAGCGATCAGAGAAGCGAGATTTGTGGTCAGACATATCAGGGAAAGGGAATTACATATCCAGTGGTGTTTGATATGGAGCCCATCGACGGTGCTGATAGAATTACGGATTTAAATGCAGAGGAAAAAGACACAGATTGCGGACGCTTTTTGCCAGGTCATCGACAGAAACGGTTATACGCCGATGATTTATGGTAATCCACAGTGGCTGAAAAAAGCATGTGAATCTGGAATATTTAACGAAATACGATACATGGCTGGCTCATTATGCTGACGAGACGGACTATCCATATGCGTTTAAGATGTGGCAGTATTCTCATACCGGTAAAGTAAATGGAATCAAAGGCCGCGTCGACTTAAATATGTATTTCATAGAATCTCAGTAAAAGGAAGGACTCGGTATTATGGCAGAATATGAACATCACGAACAGCCCTTTGCACCTGTATTTGATGAGAATTCGAAAGTTTTGATTCTGGGAACCTTTCCCTCTGTTAAATCCAGAGCGAACAATTTTTTATTATGGTCATCCGCAGAACAGATTTTGGAAAGTGCTTGCCGCTTTATGTGGCGAGTTAGTGCCGCAGACGGTGGAAGAAAAAAGTCCTTAGTGCTGCGCCATCAGATTGCCATCTGGGATGTGATTGAAAGCTGCGACATCATCGGTTCTTCTGACAGTTCCATCAAGAATGTAGTTCCGGCCGATATTGCAGGACTGCTTTGCAAGACGCAGATTGAACGAATCTATGTAAACGGAACCTTGGCAAAGACTTTGTATGACAGATTTGCTTTACCCGCAACAGGTATTGATGCGGTTAAAGCTGCCGTCTACCAGTCCTGCTAATGCAAGATTCCGTCTTGAACAGTTGATTGAAAGCTGGCGGACTATACTGTAGGAAGATTGCTCAGATTGTTATCGTCAGTTCCATCAGGGATGGATTTCAGGTATTCCGTATCTTTTCTATGGGCAATACCGACACTGGCGATGTCACCGCTCTTTGCCAGAGCGACACCTTGCTCTTTGGAGACGATATTTCCATCTGACAACTGATATCCAGTAATTCTGCCGCTCTTTTTAACTAAAGCGACGATTTGCTTTGCATCGGGTTTTGTATTGGGGATGCTGTCAAGGGCGTTGATTGCCAGAGCGCTACCCAGATTAGGGATCTCTACATTATTGTTATTAAAATCCATTTTTCTTTTCTTTCCGAAATATGTCCTTTGCAATAAAAAGCTTGCAATAGTATTTTCTCTATGTAAAAAATATAATATACCTATTGTCGGACTGAAAAGTATTGAAAAAATATGTCATGAGATATAAAATAGAAATAATAAATATTTATTTATGGAAAAGTTTATGAGGTGTAAGAATGATATTTAGAAAAATGAGACGCAGCGAAAAAGCGACCGACATAGCAAAAGCTGAAGAATTGCTTCGATCAAAGGATTTTGGCGTTCTGTCAGTATGCGGAGATGACGGCTATCCTTATGGTGTGCCGATCAATTACGTTTACGATGAAGGGAAGATATACTTTCACAGTACCTCTGCTGAAAGCCACAAAATTGATGCAATCAGAAAAAACGAAAAAGTTTCTTTCACCATCGTGACCGAATATGAGTTAATACCTGAGAAGCTGGACACCATGTATACCAGCGCGGTCGTTTTCGGACGCGCCAGAGTGATTAATTCAAAAAGAAGAAACAAAAAGAGGCACTGCGGCTATTGCTGGCAGGGGCTTTCACCATCATTAGTAGGGAAGTACAGAAAAAAATCTACAAGGGTTCTGAAGAAAAATTTGTCATGGTAGAGATTTCAGTAGAACACATATCAGGAAAAAAATAGGAAGGTAAGACATTTGAAATTAGCAGAATTATTTAATAACAGAAAAACAGTATTTTCATTTGAGGTTTTCCCGCCGAAGCGAGACAATCCCATCGAGACGATTTATAATACCTTAGATGCGCTGCAGGATCTTAAGCCGGATTTTATCAGTGTTACATATGGAGCCAGCGGCAGTCTGGCTGACAATTCCACCTGTGAGATCGCATCAGCCATCAAGCACAGATATGGAATTGAATCTGCCGCTCATTTAACCTGCGTCAATTCCACTAAAGAAGAGGTGACACAGGTATTGAAGAAATTACACGATAACGGTGTGGAGAATATACTCGCGTTGAGAGGCGACCTGGTGCCGGATGTAGAACCAAAAGAAGATTTTAAGCATGCTAGTGAACTGATCACCTTTATCAGAGAAAGTGAAAATGAGTTCGGGATTTCTGGCGCCTGTTATCCGGAAGGCCACCTGGACAGCAGAGATCAGATTGAGGACATCTTAAATCTGAAGAAGAAGGTAGATGCCGGTGCCCAGCATTTGATTTCCCAGCTTTTCTTCGATAACAATTTATTTTATGACTTTCTGGATAAGGCGCGAATTGCCGGTATCAACGTGCCAATCGAGGCCGGCATTATGCCGGTGGTCAACAAGAAGCAGATAGAGAGAATGGTTTCACTCTGTGGCGCCAGCCTGCCAGCCAAATTTACAAAGATGATGTCACGATATGAGACCAGGCCGGAAGCCATGAGAGACGCAGGCATCGCCTATGCCGTTAACCAGATTGTGGATCTTGTTTCTCAAGGAGTAGACGGCGTTCATCTCTATACGATGAATAATCCATACATCGCTAAGCGAATCAGCGAAAGTGTAAAAATCTTTTGTTTTAACAGATAAGGCAAAGGAGCAGTCGCATTGACAAAAAATGGCAGTACGACTGCTCCTTTAATTTACTCTGACCAATTATTCTTGTTTTCTGCATATAACTCAGGAAGAATTTTGTTGAGGTGACTGACCTCCTTGTGATTGTGCACGATGAACTTAGAAGGCATAGCAGACGCTAGCTTATTAAGAATCATTTTTGGCAGCTTAATATGCATATCTTTGCCATCTTTTACGCCATGCCCCATCCAGGCTGCAACAACCCATTCGTTATGACCTTCATTATTTTCTCTAACCCATTTCACACATTAGTACCGGATATCTAAAAGGTCCGAGATTCATACAATTATTTGCAACAATAATCGCTTTGCATTTTGGTGTTCCAATCAGGCTGTTATCGAATCCCGCTTTGTCTGGTTCGACGAAGCAAAGAGATCCTGTAACTGGTTTTTCATCAGTCATTGATTCACATATATTTGAGGTTATTCCCCACATACGCTGACGAATAGGAATGTTTGTGTTTAAAATCTGCGCGCGGTCTTCATCAGATACCCTTACATCGTAGTGATCCTCAGGGGTTCCAAAGAGCATAACGCAGGGGATCGAGCTGATGCCAAATCATCCACCATTCCAGCATCTCACCAGTAATACGGGGGAATCGGGGTAATTGCACTCACAAAGATGGTGCCATTATTCATAATGTATACTCCTTCGGGCACAGGTGTGTATTTTTCTGTTTGAATGATCGACCGATCGGCAAATGCCGGCGGAAGCGATGGATCACCCTTTCAGTGATTTAATTTTGCGATTTCTTCTTCTGTCGGATTTTCAATATCCCGCAAAAACTTGTAATAGCTTTTCTTTTTCTGCACCTTCATATAGCGGAACCGTTTTCATGTTAATATCTCCTTTGATAAAATAATGGTCTTGACTTTTTATATGAGACGAATGTATCATAAAACATAAAATAAAACAATAGTTTCACAACGTCTAAAACAAAGAGGTAAGGAATGTTTCATATCAAGAATGATAAAAGAGCAAGAAAAATCAGCAGAACTGGTGGTGAATGCATTTGATGAGTGTTTGAAATCTCACGATTTCGAAAATATGACAATTACAGAACTATGCAATGCGTCAACCATCAGTCGTGCGACGTTCTACAGATTGTTTGATGATTTAGAGGACGTGGCGGCATATAAATGCGAACTGTTTGCTGAGGAGTTTTCTGAAGCATTCAAAAAAAATGCAGTATAGAGGAGATGCAGGCCGCATTTTTTTCTGAATGGATGAAAAAATGTGGAGTTGTTAAAGTTGATCGTTCGACTGAGAAGGACGGATATTATCTATAATTGTCATAGAAAGTCATCTGGATCAGGTGAAAGAAAAGATGGAGCTGCTGGGTATAGAAGACGAGATAACCGATTATCATCTTGCAATGCTTACTTATATTCTGGTGGGAGCATTGACTGTGTGGTGTGACCATGACTGCAGGGAGACACCAGAAGAACTGGTGGCCTCGACGAAAAAAGTCTATTGCAGATATAGGCGTATTCTTTGACGGACGATTATCCAGTGTCCGGCTGCAGAGTAGTAGGCAAAAAGTAGATATTGGGATGAGTACGATGTATTGAAGATATTGCCAGTTTTAGAGCAGTTTTTCCCGTATAGAAGCAAACAAAGGATTGAAAAACCTGCTGAGATGGTATAAAATATATAAATTAATCTGGAAAGGGACGTAGAAAGCGTATGAACAAATTATTAAACTTATTTCCCAATCGGGAATTCATTTTTTGGATGGTGGTTTTGGAACCATGCTGCAGAAAAAGAGAATCTGGATGTAGGACGTGTTCCAGAAGTGCTGAATATCACCCATCCACAGGTGGTGCAAAGAATTCAAAAGGCATATATCGACGCAGGTGCAGATATAATCTGTACCTGCTCTTTTTTTGGTGTCAATAAGTACAAAAATTGAGGGATGCGGCTATACAGTGGAGGAACTGATGAAAGCCGCGGTCAAAAATGCCAGAGAAGCAGCAGAAGGAACGGACACGAAAATTGGTCTCGACATCGGTCCCATCGGACGCTTACTAGAACCCAACGGCAGCCTTTCCTTTGAGGAAGCCTACGAAATTTTCAAGCTGCAGGTTGAAGCGGGCAGTGATGCTGATGTCATTCTCATTGAAACCATGACGGATCTCTACGAGATGAAGGCGGCGGTGCTGGCAGCAAAGGAAAACGCAGAACTGCCGATTATTGCGACCATGAGCTTCGAGGCTAACCAGAGGACTTTTTACGGGGACGGAAGTGCGTGCTATGGCCTTGACTTTAGAAGGCTTGGGAGTTGATGCAATCGGAATGAACTGCTCCCTAGGACCGGCGGAGTTCAAGCCTTTGATAGAAGAACTATCCAAATGGACCACTCTGCCCATCGTATCGAAAGCCAATGCAGGCCTGCCAAATCCGGCCACAGGGGAATACGACGTGGAGGCAGAGCAGTTTGCAAAGCTGACTGCTGATCTGATTCCACACGGTGTCAAGGCAGTAGGCGGATGCTGCGGTACTACACCGGCGTTCATCAAAGCCATTCATGAGGCATTTGAGGGCAAAAAAATACTGCAGGCAGAATCCGAATATTCCAGCCGCTGTCTGTACACCAGAAAAGACGATCATCATCGACCAGCCGAGGATCATCGGTGAACGAATTAACCCTACAGGGAAAAAGAAGCTGAAGGAAGCGCTGAAAAATGGGGACATGGATTATGTGCTAACGCAGGCAGCAGACCAGATTAGGGACGGAGCGGAAATATTGGATGTCAATGCCGGCGTCCCTGGAATAGATGAAAAAAGTGTTATTGTAAACATTGTGAAGGCTCTGCAGGGTATTACCGATGCGCCTCTGCAGATTGACTCTGGAGATCCAGAGGTCATTGAAGCGGCACTACGAGTTTACAGCGGCAAAGCAATTGTAAATTCTGTCAACGGCGAAGAGAAATCCTTGACTTCGATTCTGCCTTTAGTTAAAAAAAAACATGGCGCTGCCGTAGTAGGTCTCACCTTGGACGAAGATGGTATTCCAAAGACGAAAGAAAAGAGAATTGAGATTGCAGAGCGTATTTTAAGCAGAGCTCTTGCCTTGGGGGATTCCCAAAGAAAGGACGTGTATATCGACTGTCTGACACTGACGGTTTCTGCCGAACAGGAAAATGCCGCCGGCACACTGGAGGCGATCAAGTATGTCAAAAGAAGAACTGGGATTAAAAACGGTCCTTGGCGTGTCAAATATCTCTTTTGGACTGCCAAACAGATCAATCATCAATCACAATTTTCTGCAGATGGCACTGACCTGTGGTCTGGACCTGCCGATTATGAACCCGGGTTCACCAGAGATGATGCAGGCGGTAGCCGTATATAAGCTGATTATGAACATCGATAAAGGCTCCATGGCTTACATCAAAAAACTACAGCGGAGAAGTCGTTACCAGCACGGTATCGGGGCAATCCAACCTCTGCAGAGAAACCTCAGCAGGAGAGCGAGGTGGAATACGCCATCAATAACGGCCTGGGCGCCAAATGCAGAGAGCTGATAGAAAAAGAGCTGGATAGCAGAGAACCGCTTGACGTGATCAACAATACCTTGATTCCCATCTTAGATCGGGCGGGGGAAAGACTTTTGAAGCAGGGATCACCTTCATCCCGCAGCTGATGCTCTGTGCCTCTACAGCCCAGCAGGCTTTTTTTGATGTTATCAAGGAGAAGATTGAGGCGGCGGGTACAGAACAAGTATCCAGAGGGACTATCGTCATCGCCACCGTAAAAGGCGATATTCATGATATTGGCAAGAATATCGTCAAAGTCATCTTAGAAAACTACGGTTACGATATCATAGATTTAGGAAAAGACGTAGAGCCGCAAAGGGTCGTAGACGCAGTAAAGGAAAAAGGATGTCAAGCTGGTAGGCCTATCGGCGCTGATGACTACCACGCTGCACAGTATGGCTGAAACCATCAGATTACTCAAGACGGCAGCACCTGAGTGTAAGATTATGGTAGGCGGCGCAGTACTGACCGAGGATTATGCCCCCTGGAAATCGGTGCGGATTTCCATGTGAAGGACGCCAAAGAATCTGCCGATGCAGCAAAGCTGATTTATGCATAAGGGTGATGGAGAGAATGAATGAAAAGTGATGTGAAAAAGGGCACTCTCTGTGCCATCTGCTCAGCTCTGGTCTTCGGACTTACACCAGTTCTTGCCAGCATTACCTTTGATATGGGGGGAGCAATGCACTGACGCTGACCTTTTATAGGAATACCATGGCAGTGCCCGTTCTGCTGGTCATGCTGCTGGTCCGTAAAATAGATCTGCGCATTAATCGCAGAGAGCTTGTTACCTTGGCCGCCATCAGTGTGGCCTTTAGTGCGCCGACAACATATATTCTGTATGCGGCCTATGACTATATCGGCGTGGGACTTTCCACAACACTGCATTTTTTTATACCCCATGTTTACGGTTCTGTTCGCATGGATGCTCTTTAAACAGAAACCAGACAAAGTGAAAATCATCGCACTGATTCTAGCCACCAGCGGCGTCGCTTTGGCTACGGGAAACAGTGACTCCTTCGCTCTGAGTGGAATCATCCTCGCCGTAGCGTCGGCCGTTACTTACGCAGGTTATCTACTGGGAATCGAACAGACCTCTGTACATAAAATGGACTCCATGAAAGCGATGTTCTACATGTGTATATTTTGTGGAATGACAGTCAGCCTTTTCGACCTGCCCAGGGGTAATATCGTATATGCGCTAGAACCGTTGATACTCCTGTATACGTTCATTTTATCGGTGGCAAATTCTGCGTTTGCATATGTACTGCTTATCGTCGGCGTCAAACTGATCGGCGCAGGGAATGCTGCGATATTCAGCATGCTGGAGCCTGTATCTGGTGTGATTGCAGGCGTTATCTTCCTGGGAGAAGGACTGCCGGCATTGAAGCTCATCAGCTGCCTCCTTATTTTAATTGCAGTCGCCATGCCGATTATCAAGGATCGAAATGACAGTTTACATGACGAAACTTGACAGATAATCATTGATTTTAACCTCCAAAAAATGGCATAATTAAGTTTGACTGCGAAATTAATATTTGGAGGATAGATATGTTTATTAAAAATTTATTTAAGACATGGAACAAGATCAGTTTGGTCAAACAGATCATTATCGGTCTGCTGATCGGTATTATCCTGGCTTTGACGGTTCCTGAACAGGTATCCGGGATTACGATTCTGGGTGATTTATTTGTAGGCGCCCTGAAGGCAGTGGCTCCTATTCTAGTGTTTTTCTTGGTAATGTCTGCGATTTCCGGACACAAGTCCGGCCAGAAGACCAATATGAAGTCAATTATTATACTCTATCTTGTGGGCACCTTTGCTGCAGGATGTGTAGCAGTAATTGCCAGCTTTATTTTCAAGATAAATCTGACGCTGGTGGAAAGTGCCAGCGATATCACTCCGCCTAGCGGAATTACAGAAGTTTTGAAGACTCTGGTATTCAATGTTGTCGCCAACCCGGTAGACGCGCTTCTCAATGCCAATTATATCGGCATTTTGACCTGGGCGCTGCTCTTGGGTGTTGCTCTGAGATTTGCATCTGATTCGACAAAAGAGCATGCTTTCTGATGTAGCGGAAGCTGTTTCCCAGGTGGTAAGGTGGGTCATCAAATTTGCGCCTTTAGGTGTTATGGGTCTGGTGTTTAACGCCATTGCCGCCAACGGCATTGAAACCTTGTTCAGCTATGGCAAGCTGATCTTCCTGCTGGTCGGTGCGATGTTCTTTGACGCGCTGGTCGTGAATCCGATCATCGTCTACATCAAAACGAGACAAAACCCTTATCCGTTGGTGTTCAAATGTCTTAAAGACAGCGGTATTACCGCCTTCTTTACCAGAAGCTCTGCTGCCAATATTCCTGTCAACATGAAGCTTTGTGAGGAACTGAAGCTGGACAAAGACACCTATTCTATTTCAATCCCATTGGGTGCTACCATCAACATGGGCGGTGCATCCATTACCATTGCAATTTTGACCTCAGCGGCAACCCATACACTGGGACAGACTGTTGACTTCGGTACTGCGGTAATCCTCTGTGTTTTAGCGGCTGTCAGCGCTTGCGGCGCGTCCGGCGTTGCTGGCGGATCGCTGCTTCTGATTCCGCTGGCCTGCTCTCTGTTTGGTATTCCTAACGACATCGCGATGCAGGTAGTTGGCGTCGGTTTTTATCGTAGGTGTCATTCAGGACTCCTGTGAAACTGCGCTGAACTCCTCTACAGACGTTCTCTTTACAGCGGCTGCGGACATCGCCAACAAGAAAAACTAGCGAAGCAATAAATGAACATAAAAACCTGTCTGGCAAAAGCTGGACAGGTTTTTGCTGGGCCTATTCCTTGCTATTTTTTTTTTGCAATGATTTCGAGTACCTTCTTTATTCGGAATCAGCCTGCTCACGAGGATGCCAGCGAACAAAGCGATGAAGAACGCACCGAACTTCACGTCTACGGCCGTCAAAAAATGAAATTTCCCCCATATCAGTGTCAGGCCAGAGCCGGCAATCAGCGCGGCAATCATACCGCTGCCGGAAGCTTTTCGATCGAGCATAGTTAGCAGGACCACCGGTCCTAAAGACGAACCCATACCTGACCATGCGAAGCTGACCATGTTCATTACTAACTCCCCGGAGTTTAATGCAAAGAGGAAGGTAGCGACACCGACTGAGGCCAACAATAATTTGGAGAAAATAAGCGCGTTTTTCTCATTCATATTTACATTGAAGACTTTCTGGACGATGTCCACGGAAATGGCGCCAGTCACCGCTAATATCTGGTCTGCACAAGTTGACATGATGGCGGCGATTACACCGCAAAGGACTAAAACAGAAAGTCCCCTTGGAAGCAGATCATTTACCATGGTGGGGGAATAGGGTTTCAGGATCGTCGAAGGTACCTGCTCCGTATAGGCAAAGACCTGTGATGCCGATGGAAAAAAACGCCGCCGTACCAGAGGAAACCTGTTACCAGACCTGCGACTCTGCCGGATTTGATATCTTCTTCTTTCTTAATGGCCATGACTTTTCTTGTGACGGTATCCATACCGAAATTTCCCCAAATATAGGGAGGACTGGTTAAATACCAGCAGAAATGCACTTCCTGTAGTCAGTCCGCCAAAAAAGAGCCATGTAGTCAGGGCCTGATGCAGACAGGTTTTTCTACGAATCCGCCGTTTTGGAATACCTGCACCCAGGCGATGATTGGAAGTACGATCAGGGCGAAACACATGATGACTGCTTGAATTAAATCGTTGTAGATGATGGACCCCAGGCCGCCGAGGGGCCGCATAGGCCGTGATGATGACGGCTACGACAATCATGGTCGGAACGACATCATAACCGAAGAGGCTGTTGACCGTTTTGCCTGCCCCGACTAGATTGGATGCTGCATAGATGATATAGAATACTGCAATAATCAAAGCGCAGAGCAGACGGATTATTTTTTCATGGGAACCCCATCTGGCCGCAATGAAAGAGGTCAGAGTCAGCTGAGGGTTTAAATCATTTTCCTTTTTAAATGCTTTTGCAAACCAGAACCAGTAGATAATTAGGGAAAGATATAATCCGAAAAATAACCACAGTCCCGAAATCCCCATGGTGTAGACAGCACCAGTTCCGCCCAGCATCATCCACGAGGAACTGGTCGTGGCTCTTTCTGAGATTGCAATGGCCCAGCCGGGGATTCTGTCTCTGGTTACGTAGAAGTCGCGGTTGTTTCTGTTCCTTTTGTTAAAATATATGCCGATGCAGGCAAGCAGGACGATATATACAAGCACGATGATTAATACGCCTTTACTCATTGATTTTACTCCTTTCTATCCGATGCTAATCTCTCCAGTAAATGTCATCGCTGTGTCTGGTAAAACGGTCAATTCCGGTCTCTGTTACGAGGAAAGTATCCTCAAAATTGTAGGAATTATTGTAACTGCTATAGTATGGAATTTCTAAATTCATAACCATTCCAGGTTCCAGGCAGCTGGTATCGTGTCGGCTTATGGTAGGGTGCTCTTCCCACCAAACATAGCATCCAACCGAATGACCGAAGTGGCCCCGATGGTATTCCGGAATTACGGTTTTCACATTTTCCTCAGCCGCTTTGAAGATATCGCAGAAGCGGACACCTGGCCCCTAACATCGTAAAGACTTTTTCAAAGGTATTGTGAAGAATGTGCCAGATTTTGAGCCGCTCATCAGAGATTTTTTTGCCTACGAAATAGGTGCGCGATATATCTGAGGAATAGGCGTTAGAATTGATACCTCCATCCAAGCGGACCGTATCTCCTTCTTTCAGTTTGTAGCACGTGTGAGGCAGATAAATAGGGGAGAACTGTTCACCGACCACATTACACTGTCTCGTAGAGCAAAATCCTTTTCCTTCGTTGACAAGGCCTTGATTCATCAGGAGCAAAATGTCCTGCTCGTCCATCCCTATTTCGGTATGTTTGGCGACATAACTCATGGCCCGCTGAGAGCCCTGGGCATTTTTCCGCAGCACTTCGATTTCCCAGGCCGTTTTAAATTTCGTGGCCTCCTTGAGCAACTGCGTACAATCCTGCGGCACATCACTGCCGAATTGGTCCTGCAGAAACAGCATCCTGTCATAGGGGAACATGGGCCTTTCGATACCGATTTTTTTTACATTGCCGATTTTATCCTTGATAAACTCCGCAGCCATGTGAAAGGCCTTGTCCGTATTTGGCTGAGAGTCTTTGATCCGTCCCTCTGCATCGAAGTCCGCGATGTATACGAAAATAGGATAACCTAAGATGTCGATTTCCGGACTGTCAATTTTGGCTGCATTCCCTTCAAACTCGGACATGACTACCGCCGCATTGCCAAACCTTGGAACAATTCCAATTACATTACCGATTGGAATGTTCAGATACATGAACGCGCTGGTTACGCCGGTTGCATAACGTATGGATTCCGGCCTGGTGAGCAGCAGAGCGTCAAATCCTTCCTCTGCCATCAGACCCTGCAGCTTTTTTTTGTATCTCTCTTTGATTTCTTTCCATGATTCCTCCTCATCTTTAAAAATACTGAAACATTATTTTAAGGAGATAAATAGCAAAATTAGTGCCAACTTCTCAGACTGAGAATTTCAACATTTGATATACACATGAAACAAAAAAGTGCAAACTTAGGTTTGCACTTTTTGTCAATCAGAGTTTACACGTTTTTTATAACATAGGAAATATCGTCCGAAAGAGGAGTTTCCGTATGATTCATCGTTCGCTCCGCTCACTCCTCCAGTCGCTAACGCGCCTTTTCGCTGTCCGTTTCGCCAGGCCAGCCAAAGCTGGGGCGAAAAGGCAAAGAACGCACCTTGCGAAGAGTCGCCCCCTTGTGGGCGACATGTGGAAATAGGAATCTTTGATTCCGTCATTTCCATGTTTTTTTTATAAATTGAATTTCTTTTATTTTTTTATAGAGCATCGTGCGTGAAATGCCTAAAGCAGCTGCTGCGGCAGTTTTTGTCTTATGTTTAAGCAGCGCACGGCTGACTAAATCCTTTTCTATCAATTCAAGACTGCCGAGCCCCATTTCTTTTGTTTCGTCAGCGCCTGTCTTCAGAGAGAAATACTGATTAAAGTGACTCCATTTCATCGGTTCTCCGTAGGACATGTTGATTGCCCACTCGATTACATTCTGCAATTCCCGCACATTACCTGGCCACTGATAATCCAGGTTCATCAGTTTGTCTTTGATTTCTTGAGGAATTTCATCGACTGGAATGCCGATTTCTCCGTCTAGTTTCTTTGAGATATCGTCGATGAGAAGGGGGATATCCTCGCGCCTTTTCTCTTAAAGGGGAACATGAATCGGTACCACATTGAGACGATAATATAAGTCAGCTCGAAATTGGTTGTTTTTTACCATTTCATGGAGGGGTATATTCGTCGCGGCGATAAATCTCACATCAATATTGATATTTTTTTGTACCGCCGATTCGCTCAAATTCCCGTTCCTGCATTACTCTCAATAGCTTTGGCTGCAGATCATAGGATAGTTGATTAATCTCATCAAGAAAGATACTTCCTTTGTCGGCTTGTTCAAATTTGCCTATTTTTCCTCTTTTTATCTGCACTGGTAAAAAGCGCCGCCTTCATATCCAAAGAATTCTGATTCCATTAACTCATGGGGAATGTTTGCACAATTTACCTTGATAAAGCTTTTGTTTCTGCGAGAGCTAAGGGCGTGAATGGAATGGGCTACTAACTCTTTTCCGCTGCCTGTTTCACCAAAAATTAAAACGGTTGAATTGGATTTTTGATGCGCGTCTGATTTCCTCCTGCAGCCTTTTTGATGGCGGCGGAGGCACCGATGATGTTGTCGATATGATATTTTGCACCGCTCAACTTAGACAGCTCTTGTTTATAAAAGTTTAATTCCCCAATCAGCTTGTCTACATCGTTTTCGTTCTCACCGGTGATGATTGCGATAATGGCGCCAGCGATGATTTTTCCAGACAAATCGTGAATGGGATTATAGATAGAAAAAGCCCGCTTTTCCCTTTCCTCTGCAAGTGGTGATGGTGGAATATCCGGATATGGTCCGGTCTTCTTTTAAGGCTTGTCCGATTTTGGTATCTTTGATAATCTCGTTTACGAAGCGGCCATGAATGTTGTCATCTTCAAAGTCGATACCCATAGTCTGGGTCCAAGCCCGGTTGGCATATAGATAACGGCCTATTTCGTCAGTGATGACAAAGCAGCACATGTCGTTAAAGACATTGAAAATAATATTCGAATCTAAATTTTTATGATCCATATGATCACCATCCCCGCTATTGTCTTATTTTTTACTCAGTATAGCACACCTGCAAAAGAAATGGCTGCTTTTAGTTCATAGACAATTGCGTTCTTACAATTTCTATGAATTAAAAGCGGGGTGTGCAGAGGGGAATCTCTTCGCCGCCCTAAAAGAGGGTTCCGCCTGCAAAGCAGGCGCCGAAGGGAACCCCTAGGTTCCCTATCGGAGTGCCTTCTAATTTTTTAAATCGATTCCATTTCATCACGGCAAACGCATGAAAGTAAAAGAGTGCGCCTTCATTTTTCAAAATACTAGGCATGATGGCATAAAATGCTGCTTAAGCCTACATTCCCGCCTTCATTTTTTTGATTTTTTTTAAGTTTACTTGCGCAACTCCCTTTGCAAACGCTAGATTGCAATACATAAATTACATATCATGGAACATTTTGTAAATGCAATGAAAGGTAGCCAGATAAAAAAGAGGTATACTCTTGATATAGTGGGATTTTTTTTTACCACCTTTGCGCAAGTAGGACACCAGAATTCAAAAATGAAGGCGGATTGGTTTACAATAATCGAAAATGTGCCTGTAACAAGCAAAAAATGAAAATGAAGGCGAAAAATGTTATCATGCGTTTGCCGCGGCCATTCTATCAGGCGCTATTGAAAACGCAATCGATTTATAGTAGACTGATAAGAACATAGAGAAAAAGAGGAGCAAATACAATGGTAAAAGCAAAATATATCACCATGATAGTAAATAACACGAAAGAATCTGTCGATTACTATCGCAATATTTTAGGGTTCCAGGTGGACAGCGTTTATCATCCGCCGGGAAACACGGAGATTACTTTGATGCGCGGTCCGTCAGAAACCATGATTGAACTGATTCAGTCAAGCCAATTTCCGACGGGTCTGTATTCCATCGGAATGGACGTTGACAACCTGGAGGAAACGATCAAGGAGATTGAAGAAAAAGGTGGGAAAATTCTGATGCCGCCGGCTGCGACCTTTAGTAGGCAGAATGACCTTTACGGAAGATCCCAACGGCGTCAGAATTGCTTTTGATCGAACACAATATGGATTACGCTTTAAAGAAAGAAGGATGAGGTCATCATGCTTGCATATACGTACATAGAAAAAGGAAGATTTGAGCTGTTGGAAAAAGCAAAGCCGGAGCTGCTTGACGACAGGGACGCTATTGTCAAAGTGACGCTCTCCAGCATCTGCAGCAGCGATTTACATATCAAACACGGTTCCGTGCCGAGAGCGGTACCTGGAGTCACGGTAGGACACGAAATGGTTGGTGTCGTAGAATCTGTCGGCGGCAGTGTTTCAAAGGTGAAACCGGGAGATCGTGTGACCGTAAATGTAGAGACCTTTTGCGGAGCGTGTTTTTTTCTGCAAGAGAGATTTGTCAACAACTGCACCGATCCCAATGGTGGCTGGGCGCTGGGCTGCCGCATAGACGGCGGGCAGGCTGAATATGTTCGTGTTCCCTATGCCGATCAGGGACTGAACAAAATTCCGGAAACCGTCACCGATGAGCAGGCCCTTTTTTGTCGGAGACGTTCTTGCCACCGGTTTTTGGGCAACACGAAATCTCTGAAATCAAAACGGAAGATACCGTGCTGATTCTAGGAGGCGGGCCGACGGGAATCTGTACTTTGTTGTGTGTGATGCTGAAACAACCGAAGAGAATCATTCTCTGCGAAAAAGGACCAAACCAGGCGTGCATTCGTTAATGAACACTATCCCCAGGTTCTGACTGTGGCGCCAGAAGGTTTACAGAAGTGCGTCGAAGAAAACACGGACTACGGCGGCGCCGATGTGGGTGCTTGAAGTTGCAGGGGCGGAAAAGACGTTCCGTATGGCGTGGGAAAACGCAAGGCCTAATGCAATTGTAACTGTAGTTGCAATGTACGAGGTATCACAAGTGCTCCCATTGCCAGAGATGTACGGAAAAAATCTCACTTTCAAAACCGGCGGTGTGGATGGCTGCGATTGTGATGAAACCCTTGCTTTTGATTGCAGACGGCAAAATTGATACGACGCCTTTGATTACGCATACTTATCCTCTTGCCGAAATTGAAGCTGCTTTATGAACGCTTTTTGAAAGCAGGCAGGGCGGTGTGATGAAAATTGCAATCAAATAAGAGCTGGAACACCAACTGTTTATTTTGGAAGCACGATGTTGTGCTTCTTTAATTTATAACTGAGACTTTTGCCTTGATATGCCTAGATTTGATGCCAGTTCATTGAGCGAGCTTGCCAGACTTACTTCATTTTCAATACATCGCTTCTCATAAGAATCCACCATTTGCGTTAGGGTTTGGCCAGTACGCACTAATGGAATTTGAATATTGCTGCCCGGTGAACCGCCGAAGGAAATTGGGCTTTGGCTGCATGGCATCAGTGGCGGCAAGTGGTCATAAGTGATATAATCCTCTGTTTCGAAGTTAAAGGCTGCTTCAATAGCGTTGCGCAGTTCTCTCACATTTCCAGGCCAGTCGTAAGAACGTAAACTCAGTGCGACTTTATCAGTGACCCCTTTATGGATTTTCCCATCTCTTTGTTATAATGACCGATATAATAGTTCACAAGGACGGGAATATCATCAGGGCGTTCCTTTAATGGCGGAACCCGCAGGAGAACCGTTCCAATTCGATAGTACAGATCACTACGCATACGTCCCTGTCTGACACAATTCAGAGGATCTTCATTCATTGCTGAAATAATTCTCACATCCACGGGAATCGCTTTGTTAGACCCTAACCTTGTAACTTTTTTTTTCGATAACCTTGAGTATTTTCGCCTGCATACTCATATCCATAGAGTTGATTTCGTCTAGGAAAATCGTTCCTCCATTGGCGATTTCAAATATGCCGGCTTTATCTTCTGCTCCAGTAAAACTGCCTTTGACCGTACCAAACAGAAGTCCTTCCAAAAGGCTTAGGGGAATTGCCGAGCAGTTCTGTGAAAGAAAAATTGAATTGCGCCGTTCACCCCCTGAATGGATGGATTGGGCAACTAACTCTTTTCCTGTACCTGTTTCACCATAAATTAGCACAGAGGAGTTCGTCTTTGTGACAGAAGCAATCTGGTTTTTCAATTGCCGAATCAATAGTGAGTCACCGATGATATCTTCCAGACAATAGAAAGGTTTTTGGAAATCATTTGGAGATTTGACAGAAAGCTCTCGCTTAAACGAAACTGCGTATTTGGCGAAACTTACTGCTCCAACAATTTCACCTCTGATTTTAATTGGTATGGTATGTTCAAAAAGACACAAGTTTCTCCGTTAAAGGCAGTCTGTATGGTTTCTTTGCCCAGAGTAGGGAGGCCTTTTAATGCATTGAGTATAGTGCTTTCTTCTGGCTTTCGGTCTGGATACAGCTCAAGAATATGTTTCCCTATGGCATCGTGGACATCAAAAAGCATAATATCAGATGTATAAGCTTTCATGTATCGGATAATTCCCTTATGATCCGTGATTAGGATTCCATCAGAAAACGCTTCCCGAATTGCAGTATTTTCTATGTATTCGTTAAATTCTTTACTGAAAATATCTATGCTAACACCTCCTTATTGTACTAATAATTATACACCCATACTCGTGAAAAGAAAAATTTTTTTTCTCTAACTCAGGCAAATTATTTTTCCAGGCAAATTATTTTGCCTGTTTCGGGTGAAAATGAAGCCGACCTGAGAACTCTTAATATACTGAAAATTCAAAAGAAGTGATTGAAAACTCTTCACCATGCGAAATAATGGCATAGTTGTTGCTATTATGTATCTTGTAAATGAAGATTGATCAATCAAATGCAATTATTCGTCACATAGGAGGTAACATATGAGTAATTTTCTTACCAACGTAGCCGATATCGGAAGTTGGATCTGGGCATACCCATTATTAATTCTAATCGTCATATGCGGCATCGTCTATTCTGTAAGACTCGGATTTTTACAGTTCAGACACTTTCCCTATATCATGAAGCAGACCTTTGGCAGCATTTTTTTTAAAAAATCGGAAGGCGAAGGCACCGTATCGCCATTTCAGGCAGCCGCCACAGCGCTTGCCTGCACTGTCGGCGCATCTAATATTGTCGGTGTTCCTATTGCCATTGCCTTTGGTGGGCCGGGCGCAGTATTCTGGATGTGGATGTGTGCGTTTATTGGTATGATTGTAAAATTTGGTGAAATCGTTCTAGGTATAAAATACAGAGAGAAAAACGAAGACGGCGTCTATGTCAGCGGACCGATGTACTATATGTCAAAAGGTTTTCCGAACAAAAAAGCTGGTAAGATTATGGCATGGATGATGTCCTTTACCATGATGCTCTTCGTTCCCTTTACCATTTCAGCACAATCCGTATCTGCAGTGCAATCCGCTGGAACAATTGGCATTAATCCAATCGTAACAGGTGCGATCCTGACCGTACTAATCGGTATTATTACCTTTGGCGGAATCAAGAGAATTGCCAGCGTAACTGACAAGATGGTACCTATCATGGTGATCCTTTACTTAATCGGCGCATTGATTGTCATCGGCATTAACGGAACCGAAATTCCGGGCGCTTTTGCAAGCATCTTTACATCTGCGTTTACCGGGCATGCTGCTCTAGGTGGTTTTGCGGGAGCCGGCGTGTCTGCAGCCATTCGCTGGGGTTTTGCCAGAGGCGCTTATTCGACAGACTTAGGAATGGGATCTGCTGCAATGGGTCATGCTGCTGCGACAACAGACCATCCTGTCCGTCAAGGTTTTTGGGGCGTATTTGAAGTCGTCGTTTCAGGACTGATGATCTGTACCATGTCAGGATTGACTGTTTTATGCACCGGCGTATGGAATGACGCACCGGCAGAGCAGGCTGCCGCAATGCCTACAATGGCATTCCAGAGTGTTTTCGGAAATGAAACCGGCGGTATCATCGTATCTGTAGCGATGTTGTTCTTTGTCGTATCAACTATGATCGTACAGGTTTATTACGGTGAGAGACAATGTGAATTTTCTTGGGAACAAAGATTGCCAAAATAGGTAAATTGATTTTCGTTCTGTCCGTCTTCCTAGGCGCGGTGCTGAATCTTTCCCCCATATTTGCATTCCTGGATCTGATTTTAGAATCGCATTATTCCCACATCTCATCGCCCTTATCGTCATGAGCGGTCAGGTGGTTGAACTAAAAAATGAATTCTTTACAGACCCGAGATATTATCTTCGTGATGTGGGTGAAAAAAGCCAGCAGAAAAGGAAGAGCGAGCTGATTTAGAAAGGAAAAGAAATGAAAAACTATGATCAGGTATATGTAAATGGAAAATTTTTTACTTCCGATGAAAAAAAAACTCTATGCGGACGCTATGGCCGTTAAGGACGGCCTGATCGCATGGATCGGTGAAGCAGCTGAACTGGATACGACTGACGAAGAAGTGGTCGATCTGCAGGGAAAACGGGTTTTGCCCGGCATCATCGACAGTCACATGCATCCCGTCATGCTAGCTGCAAATCAGAGACAGATCGTCTGTCTGCCGCCATACATCAATTCGATTGAAGAACTGATCGAAGCGATAAAAAAAGGCGAGGGCAGCACAGGGACCTAAAGCCTGGATCTTTGGCTGGGGTTATGATGAAGGAAAGCTGAAAGAAGGAAAGACTCCCAGCCGATATGACTTGGACGCAGGAGCAGACGATGTACCGGTTTGCATCCTGAGATCTTGTGGCCACATGAGATGTATTAACAGCAAAGCCCTTGAAATGGCTGGCATCAACAGAGACACGGCAGATCCAGAAGGCGGGGAGATTATGAAGGATGACCAGGGGAGCCTACAGGTGTGCTGAGAGAAAACGCGCGATTCCTTTTGTCGGATATTCTGCCAAAAGACAGTGAGGATGCCGTGATTGATAATCTGGTCATGCTTTCTGAACATCTCGTCTCACAAGGCATTACAGCGGTAGGAGATATGGGTAACCTGGATGATACAGATTATTATTATGTATATCAGAAAGCACGGGAAAGAGGCTTTCTGCAGAGAGTCAGTGTATTCTACATGTGGGAATCTTTTAAGAATATATCAGATTTTCAATTCAAGCCGGAGCAGTTGGACAGGAAGGCGCCCGTCAAGGTCTCAGGTCTCAAGATTATCGCTGATGGTGGAATTTCAGGACGTACGGCGTGGTGTAACCGTCCATACCTGGGAGGGGATGGAAGAGAGCAAGGAATTCCCACCTGTACGGAGGACCATATCCGAAGTGCTATAAGGTTTTGTAAAAAATACAATGCGCAGCTAGCTGTTCATGCTATGGGGCAAAGTGCGATCGATAGGGCAGTCAATGTCATCTCAGAAGTTGAAGACTGGCTGGACAGTGATCTGCCTCACGCACGGATCGAGCATGCTTCTATGCCGACTGAAAAGCACTGACTAAGGCGGCCGCTGCGGACATCGCCTTTGTAACACAGCCGGTATTCCTTTATGCAGAAATTGAACGCTATATGGAAAATATGGGATCGGAGTGGCTACAAAGTACTTTCCCGGTTCAAGATATCATGACTGCAGGAATCCGTCTGGCATTTTCTACTGACGCACCAGCTACACCTCTTGCCGACGCATCTAATCCGTTTGTCTGCATGCAGTCGGCAGTAACCAGAAAGGCTCACGACGGTACAGACTGCGGACAGTATCACAAGGTAGATATTGAAACCGCCATAAGACTATATACCGCCGAAGGCCAGTATGTAATGGGATTTGCTGACAATGGCATGCTGAAGCCGGGTTTTGCGGCCGACTTTATCGTTTTAGACAGGGACATCTTATCTGTTCCTGAGGACACCATCGGGCAGGTTCAAGTAGAAGCAACTTATATTGACGGCTGTTGTGTGTATAAAAATGAGTGCAAATGCACTCATGTCGCCCGAAAAGGGCGACGCTTCGCAAGGATAAAAAACAACCCATCGACTGATCTTAGCCGATGGGTTTATCTTTTTAGTCATTAACTTCTGTATGTGTCTGATTCATCATAAAAGTGATGATGGTGCCCGTATATCTTTCCATGCGTTCTTCATTGACCGTGACATTGATGATACTAGCTTTTTTGTTTAGCTCATATACATAGCTTGCATTGGTAGCAGGCACGCAATCCTTAAATTCTATATCGGCATCGGCATAATCGCTGAAAGCGGCGGACACTTCTTTGGCAAAGGCAGATTCCATATCGCTTGCAAATCCAGGCTGCTCGTCATATTTCTTGTATTTTACACCGGACAAGCCGCAGATGGTCTTATAGGTGTTGTCAATCTCTGACATGTTGGACTTGGATAGGCTGTTGCCGACGGCAGAAATAGTGTAAACGCCATCCTTGCTGTGAATAGAGCCGATACTTGTGATAGAAATCAGATTGTCGTCGTCATCCTTGTAATACACGCCGTCCAGGAGGGTATACAAGAGACTGACAAATTCGTTCTGGTATTCTTCTGTCACGACATTTTCCGGCACTTTCACTTCAGTAAAGGTGTAAAGTTACATCGGGATAATCATCCAGATAATCGTCGTTAAAATTCTCGATTGCCGTTTCCATTCTCGACTCAAATTTGTCGATATCATCCTCATCAATGACGATTGTCATCGACGCTGATTTTGGATAGAGATTTCCACTGCTTCCGCCCGTAATATCCGCCAGTTCATAAATCAGCGCGTTGGTCTTAAAATATGCTAACAAATCTCCCAATTCTTTGATGGGATTAGGGTAAGATGAAATCTTAGAGTCGGGAATGCCGCCAGGCAGACCGCTGATTTTAACCTTATAGGCTTTTTCGCCTCTTGGAGTGGTATATGCTACATTGTTGCTAAAGGTATAAGAAGATCTGGCGCCTGTGTTTGTGGACCACATATTCTTCTGACCTCCGTTGAGACAAAATACGTTGGAATTGTCTTTGAAATACTTGTTGTCCAAAGACTTGATGCCGGCATAATCATGTCCAGATTCACTGGTAAAAATGACGTCTAACTTTCCTGTAGACTCGTTATTCTTCGCAATATATAAAGCCATTGCCATCGGTTCTATGCCGTTTGCAAACTGTTTTGCATCATATGAACAGATGATCACTGTTGGATCAGCTTCTCTGTATTCCTTGCTTGCATTGACGCTCATGATGACATTATCATGGTCGTCGACAGTGTACTTAATTCCCTTTGATTTTGCCCAATTTGAAAGATAATCTCTAATAGCTTCTGTAGAAGTAAGGGTACTGGCCGAATCTTCAAGGTCGGTCTGGTATGCGACGACTTTCTCCTCTATCTTTGACGATAGATCTTCTTCCTCTTCACTGCATGCAGAGAGAAGGAACATAGAGCCTATCATGGTAAATAGCAAAGCTATCGTTGTCAACTTCTTCATTGCCCAATCTCCTTTTATTGTAATTTTTTTGTAAAATTCATAAATAATCATTTATTTTGTATGAAAAATCATATATAATGATAACATAATCGTGAAGAAATTAGTAGCGTTTTTATGAAACTTCACATAATCTTAAGATTTGAACGGGAGATAACGAGATGGAATCAAAAAATTTAATTGTGAGAGAAACTGTATTTGACGACTGCAAATACTTTGCTGAATGGGAGACATGGCCTCAGGTTACAGAGTTCTTTACAATGGATGAAGAGAGATCCTACGAACAGGTGGTTACTGAGTTCGTAAGGAATAACCTCGACCCGTCCAAGCTGCAGTTTACTATTACCCTCAAGCCACAGGACAAGCCTATTGGCAAGATTTTTTTCAAGGATCAACAGAACAGATGATTCCCTGGATATTACCAGGATATACATCGCAGATGTGAACCAAAGGGGAAAGGGTTATGGCGAAGAAGCGCTTCGTCTAGTTTTAGAGTTCGCGTTTATCAATCTCCACATGGAAAGAGTCACGATAGATCATTTTGAGAAGAACAAACCCGCTGCAGCATTATACGAGAAGATTGATTCCAGACTGAAGGCCTGATGCGTAATGCCGGAAAGAAAAACGGAAAATATATCAATCTTCAGCTGAAATCCATGCTGAGGGCAGAATATTATGACAAAATTCATACAAAATAATTAATAATATTTTACGAATCCGCAAACCTATGCAATCACTAAAGCTGGCTGATTATAAGCCAGCTTTTTTCGATGAAAAACGATTAGATTCAATATTGACCAAAGCTTGTAATGATAGTATAATTTGTTTGGATAATTTGGAAAAAGTACTATATATTGTGTGTTACGAAGGAGAAGAGACTAAATGGAACGTATCATGAAGATTATTAAAAGAGATGGAAGGACTGTGGAATTTGATGTAGATAAGATTGCGCAGGCTATATTTAAAGCAGCTCAGGTACTGGGGGGAAAAGACCATGAGATGTCAGAATATCTAGCAAAACAGGTAGAACTGTATCTGCTGGAAGTATGCCACAATTCCTATCCTACTGTTGAACAAGTTCAGGATGCTGTTGAGAAGATTTTTGATCGAAAGCGGCCACGCCAGAACTGCAAAAAGAATATATTCTGTACAGAGCAGAGCGCACCAGAGTGAGGGATATGAATACCAAACTGATGCGCATTTATGAGGATCTTACATTTAAAGAAGCGAAGGATAACGATGTAAAACGAGAGAACGCCAACATTGACGGCAACACCGCTATGGGCACCATGCTGAAATACGGCTCCGAAGGCGCTAAGGAATTTTATAAGATGTATGTCATCAATCCAAAGTATGCGAAAGCTCATGAGAATGGAGATATTCACATTCACGATATGGACTTCTACACCCTGACTATGACATGCTGTCAGATTGACCTTTTTGGAGCTGCTAAAGAACGGATTTTCTACGGGCCATGGACATCTGAGAGAGCCAAATGATATTGAAAGTTATGCTGCACTTGCCTGCATTGCCATTCAGTCAGACCAAAACGATCAGCACGGAGGTCAGTCAGTACCAAATTTTGATTTCAGTATGGCTCCGGGCGTTAGAAAGTCCTATAAAAGTTATATTGGACCAATCTGGGCAAAATGCTGGAATGCATGTACGATGTAGAAGACGGCATTGAACAGGCAAAGAAGATTGGAGCCTACATAGAAGAAAAAAAGAAAGCATCTACCCTTGCATGGCATGGGATCATAACTATAAAGAACTAGAACTTAGCCATTTGGAGAAATTTGCCTCACCTGAAGAGGCGAAGAAATTGCAGGAGATGGCTACGAAATTCGCAGATAAGGAAATCAGACGAAAAACATATCAGGCGATGGAAGCTTTGATTCACAACTTAAACACCATGCATTCCAGAGCCGGCGCGCAGGTTCCGTTCAGCTCTCTGAACTACGGTACTGACACTTCCCAGGAAGGCAGACTGGTGATGAAATGCATCATGGAAGCGACAGAAGCGGGACTGGGAAACGGAGAAACACCAATTTTCCCGATTCAGATTTTCAAGGTAAAAGAAGGTGTCAGCTATAATCCGCAGGATCCGAATTATGACTTGTTCAAGTTGGCTTGCAAGGTGTCAGCGAAGAGACTATTCCCGAACTTTTCATTCCTAGATGCGCCGTTTAACCTGCAGTATTACAGACCAGGACAGCCTGAAACGGAATGTGCCTATATGGGATGCAGAACCAGAGTCATCGGCAACGTTCATGATCCTGCTAGAGAAATCGTCTATGGCAGAGGAAATTTATCCTTTACATCCATCAATTTGCCGAGACTTGCCATCAAAGCGAAAGGCGACGTGGATATTTTCTTCGATGGACTCGATCATGTCATCGATATCGCTATTGCACAGCTCAATGAAAGATTCAGAATCCAGTGCATGAAGAAAGTAAAGAACTTCCCATTCCTTATGGGACAGGGGATCTGGATTGATTCCGAAAAGCTGACCCCAGAGGATACCATAGAAGAAGTCCTAAAGCACGGCACTCTGACTATCGGATTTATCGGACTTGCAGAATGCCTGAAAGCTCTAATTGGCAAGCATCATGGAGAATCAGAGGAGGCAGAGAAGCTGGGTCTGGAAATCGTAGCGTATATGAGAAAACGGATGGACGAGGAAGCGAGAAAAACGGGACTCAACTGGTCGCTGATCGGTACGCCGGCGGAAGGTCTTTCAGGTAGATTTATAAGGATTGACCAGGAGAAATACGGTGTGATTCCCGGCGTGACCGACAGAGACTACTATACAAACAGTTTCCACGTTCCGGTCTATTACGATATCAACGCCTTTGATAAGATTAGGAAGGAAGCGCCGTTCCACGAGATGACCAACGGCGGACATATTTCTTATGTAGAACTTGACGGCGATCCGTTAAAGAATTTGGACGCTTTCGAAAAAAGTCGTCAGATGTATGAAGGAGAGCGGCGTCGGCTATGGGTCCATCAACCACCCCGTAGACAGAGATCCTGTCTGCGGTTATACTGGAATTATTGACAACCAGTGCCCAGCCTGTGGCAGAAGAGAGGGCGACGGCAATGAAGATTTCGAGAGAATCAGACGAATCACCGGCTATCTGGTAGGTACGATGGATCATTGGAATGATGCCAAGACCAGCGAAGAAAAAGACAGAGTAAAGCACGGAATCAGGGAAGGATTTGAGAGGCTATGATAGACCGAGAGGAAAGTATCCGCATCGCCGGAGTTGTGCGGGAATCCATTGTGGACGGACCGGGAATTCGATTCGTGATCTTCTGTCAGGGCTGTCCACATCACTGTCAGGGCTGTCACAACAAAGTGACCCACGATTTTGACGGAGGCTATATTTGCGAGACAGATAAGATTTTACAGGCCATCGACGACAATCCTCTGCTCGACGGCGTGACTTTCAGCGGGGGAGAACCCGCTTGCCAGCCCAGGGGGTTTTGACTTTGGCGAAAGCGATAAAGAAAAGAAATCTGCATATCATGATGTATTCCGGGTATACTTTTTGAGGAGCTCCAGGCAATGACGGAAGATAACGAGGCTTTGGGTGAGCTTTTGATTACGTAGATCTTTTGGTCGATGGAAGGTATGAATCCATTGAAAGAGACCTGACATTATCCTTCCGAGGCAGCCGAAATCAGAGAGTAATTGATATGAAAGAAGCCTGGAAGCGCGGAGAGGCGGCTCTTTGCAGAAAATTTCTAACCAAATTATGCAAAAATAACTTGTAAAAGCGATCTATTCTATGATATAATAAACGCTGTGATTAAAACGGCGTTGCCGAAAGGATACGCTTGTTGAGTCATGTGCAAGGATGCGACATTCAAAGGCACATGATGAGTATCGTTCATTCGACTGAACGAGTTATGAATATGTTAAAAAAATTTTGAAAAAATGCTACATGCTTAATGATATTAAAGGAGGTGCGGTAGATGTCAAGAAAGTGTGAAATTTGCGGAAAAGGACAGGTTTCCGGAAATAATGTATCTCATTCCAACAGACATACTAAGAGAAAGTGGAATGCTAATATTCAGACTGTAAGAATTAACGACAATGGTACAGTAAGAAGAGCTAACGTATGCACAAGATGCATCAGATCCAACAAGATTAACCGTGCCATCTAATTATTTTGGTAACAAGACCCGCTGCTATGGCGGGTTTTTGTTTGTTTTTAGGAGTTAAGGCTTATGGAACAGAGAAAAATGGGCATGTCAATTTTAGGCTTACGGTTGTATGCGCTTTCCCAAGAAAGGCAGCCGCATTGATATGGAAAAGACAGAAGAACTGATTGATTATGCCATTTCCCACGGTATCAATTATTTTGATACCGCTTACATCTATAAAGGCAGTGAAAAGGCCCTGGGGGCGGTTTTGGCGAAGAACGGCTGGCGAAAACAGGTGATGATTGCCACAAAGATGCCCCATTATCTGATAAAGTCCATTGAAGGATTAGAAAGAGTTTTTCAAGAGCAGCTGAGCAGATTGCAGACAGATTATGTTGACTGCTATTTGATGCACATGCTTCCTGACGTTAGGATTTGGGGACGATTGATTAAGATGGGCATTTTGGAATGGATTGAAGCGAAGCGATCCTGCGGACAGATTAAAAAAAATATCGGCTTTTTCCTATCATGGCGGCAGCCGTCAGTTTATGGAACTTCTCGACATCTACCCCTGGGATTTCTGTCAGGTACAATATAATTATATGGATGAACACAGTCAAGCTGGAAGAAAAGGTGTGGAATACGCGGCTGAAAAGGAAATTCCCGTTATCATCATGGAACCGCTGAGAGGAGGTCTTCTGACAGAAGGCCTGCCCCAGAGAGCCAAAGCAGTCTTTGCTGAAGCCGAAAGAAAAGGCAGCCCAGCAGAATGGGGGCTTCGCTGGCTCTGGAATCAGAAGGCTGTATCTACAGTATTATCAGGAATGGGGTCTATGGAAATTCTACAGGAAAATGTCAAAGTCGCGCAGACTGTCCAATCAGGTGAAATGACATGTGCAGAGAAGAAGGTATTTGAATCTGTAAAAACGGCCATCAATGAGATGATTAAAATTCCTTGCACTGGCTGTGGCTACTGTCAGCCTTGTCCCAAAGGCGTGGACATTTCTGGTATCTTCCGATGTTATAACGCTAGCTACGCAGATGGCCTCTTTACAGGTATGAGAGAGTATTTGATGTGTACGACTTTTCGTGCAGAGAGAACCAATGCCGCTCGTTGTATCGGCTGTGGAAGATGTGAAGTGCATTGTCCACAGAAAATTGTTATCAGAGACGGCCTGAAACAGGCTGCAAAGCGCTTAGAGAATCCAGCTTATCATGTGATTGCACTGGGCGCAAAGGCTGTGTTCAGATAACAGAAAAAAACAGCCTGCTGACTAGTAGTGACGCAGCAGGCTGATGCCGCACAGGACCAGAACGCCGCCCAATAGCAGAATCCACGCTCTTGGCGGTAGAAAAATGCGCATACCGTAACGATGCCGAAGACGATGAGCACGAATCCGATGTCTTTGGCTTCTTTATACTTACATATCGGTTTTCTCTTTCTATTATTATTCATAAAAACACCCTGTATATTTTATGAAATAGAGGCCACTTTTGTTACTGTATGTGTTAAAATAGATTTATATATCTATGGAGGTAAGTGATTTGACATTATCAAGAGAAACAGAGTTAGGGACTATTACCATTTCTAACATGCTCTTTGCGCAAATAATTGCAGACAGCTTTAAAGAAGAATCCTGTCTGGGCAAAAGTATGGCCATCGACAAAAAAAGGCCGCCAGATTGGCAACGACGGCAAATACAATCTTTCAGAATTTGCAGGCAACATAGAAGTAGAGCGCAGTTTTGAAGGAAACAGCGTGGACATTGAATTCAATATCATCGTAAAGTTTGGTACAAGCATTGCAAATATCACGAACGATATCAGTGATTATGTGGCAGATACAATTTATAAGAAACAGGGAAAAAAAACCAAATCAAATCAAAATCAGAATTGCCGGCGTTAAATCCAGGCAGGTGGCGAGAAGAAATTTAGAGGTTGTGAAGAGATATGGAACTGAATGATAAAGTAAGCAGCCTGAAGGGGATTGGACCGAAAAAAGCAGAGATTCTCAAAAAAAAACCACATCTTTACCTTGGAGGATCTGTTGAACTTGTTCCCCAGAAAGTATGAGGACAGACGACAGGAAACCAGAATTGAAGATCTGCAGCCAGGTAAAGAATTCTTAATCAGCGGTAAAGTATTATCACGTCGGTATTCCGGCAATCCATACAAGAAGAATACGCCTCTGACACTTTTGGTGTCGGATGAGACAGGGACCGTGGAAATTCTTTTTTTTCAATGGAAGGTATATTGCAAATCTATTTAATGTCAATCAGGATTACTCTTTTTATGGCAGAGTTACAGAAAACTTTGACCGCAAACAGATGATTCATCCCGAATTTCATCGCATCGGCGACCCCAATGACATCAGAGGAATTATTCCTATTTATCCGCAGATCAGCGGTATCTCCCAAAATGAACTGCGTAAAATTCAATTACAGCTGCAGGAACTGTATCCCCAAGTGGAAGAATGGCTGCCAGATGAAGTCGTGTCAGAAAATCGTTTAGCAAGTCCAGCCTATGCTATAGAGAATATTCATTTTCCCAAAGATGGAAAACAAGTTTTAGAAAGTAAGTTTAGACTCATCTTTGATGAACTTCTTACGCTGGAAACTGGCCTTTTTTATATTAAGAATGAGACGCGAAAAGATACAGGCGGAATTGTCATCGAGGCTGACTGCGCCGACCAATTTATCAAAGACCTGCCTTTTTGAATTGACTGCGGGCCAGAAAAGCGTGTGGGAAGACATGAAAAGGGATTTAGCGGCGGACAAGGTTATGAATCGCCTGATACAAGGTGACGTCGGATCAGGAAAAACCGTGGTGGCAGAGTTGGCCATGTATGCTGCGGCCCAAAATGGTTATCAAAGCGTCATGATGGCGCCGACAGAAATTTTGGCCAAACAGCACGTGCAGTCTTTAACAGCAGATTTTGAAAAATATGGAATCTCTGTCGGCCTTTGTGCAGCAGTATGAAAGCAGCAGAGAAAAAGAGAGACGCTGCAGCGATTGGCGATAGGTCAAATCCAAATTCTTGTGGGCACCCATGCGGTGATTCAGCCTGACGTAATTTTTAAGAATTTGGGAATGGTAATAACAGACGAACAGCACAGATTTGAGTCAACCAGAGAAGCCTTTTTATCCAAAAAAGGCAAAAACCCCAATATTTTAGTTATGACGGCTACACCGATTCCAAGGACTTTGGCAGTAATCATTTATGGAGACCTGGACATTTCGCAGATTAGGACCATGCCAAGGGGCAGACAGCCCATTAAAACGATGCAGGCGGATATGGAGAACAGAAACAGGGTCTATGATTTTGTTAAAAACAGTTGAAGGAAAAAGAAACAAGCCTATGTGGTAGCGCCGCTGATTGAAGAATCAGATAAGATTGATGCGAAATCGGCAGAGGAACTGCATAAAGAGTTGAGCCAGAAGTTTGCCGGCTTTCAGGTGGCGTTAATACACGGCGCTATGAAACAAGAAGAAAAAGATTTTTATCATGGGTGAATTTTTCTGATGGCAACATCGACGTGCTAGTTTCTACTGTAGTAATAGAAGTAGGTATCAACGTGCCCAATGCTACCGTTATGGTGGTTGAAAACTGTGAGCGATTCGGCCTGGCCCAGCTTCATCAGCTACGCGGCCGCGTAGGCCGCGGCAGCGATCAGTCCTATTGTTTTTTAATTTGCCACAATGAAACAGATGTAGCAAAAAGAACGGAATCAGATTATGTGTGAGAGCAATGACGGCTTTGAAATTGCAGAAGCTGATCTGCGACTGCGCGGACCAGGTGAGCTTTTTGGAACCAGACAGCACGGTCTGCCTGAAATGCATATCAGTGATCTGGTCCGTCATGGCGACGTTCTGGAAAAAAAGCGAAAAACACAGCCAAAGCGATTATAGATAAAGACCCGGATTTAAGAAATCGAAAATATGAAAAGCTGAAAAACCGGATCAGAAAAATGTTCGGCGAAGACATTAAATTAGAACTATAACGCAGGAAGAAATTATCCATATTTTACAAGACATAGAAATCTCCGATCGGGTTAAATTAATAACGTAAACAGGAGGTGAAAAAGAAATGAATTTACAGCAGAAAATGAATGTTAATGCTAAACCAGCATTAAACAACCTGAAGACAGAAGTTGCTAATGAACTTGGTCTTTCAAATTACGACCAGGCTGACAAGGGAAACATGACTGCAAGACAGAATGGTTATGTAGGTGGCTATATGACTAAGAAGCTTGTAGAAATGGCTGAACAGCAGTTAGCTGGAAAATAAGGAATCTAATTCCTTAATTAAGAAGTTAATAATAAACTTTTTGCTTAAAGGGGCTGTCTCAATTAACTTTGAGACGGTCCTTTTCGTTTCTTGAACGACAAATTAATAGCATTCTTTTATAATTCATGGTATACTATTGGTTTAGAAGGCGGTGACAAAGGTGAACGATTTACATAGAAAAGAAGTAGTAACTTGTGAGGAAATGAAAGCGCTTGAAACAGCTGCGGACAAAGCCGGTCTTTCCTATTATCAGATGATGGAAAATGCTGGATTTGAAGCCTTCTCAACGATCTTAAAGCATCATCCGCAGACTGAAAACGCCTTGGTATTTTGTGGAAAAGGCAATAACGGCGGTGATGGATTTGTTGTAGCCAGGAAATTATATGAAGCGGGTATACAGACGCAGGTCGTGCTCGTAGAAGGAGAACCGCAGGCAGATGACGCAAAAAGCAAACTACCAATTGATACAGGCCAATGTGCAAATTCTAACAGCTGATGTTGCAATTGATATGCAGGAGTCAGATCTTATCGTCGACGCCATCTATGGGACAGGCTTTTCACGGACAGCTCCGCAGTCCTGCTGACGAAATGATTACTTCGATCAATCATTCGAAGGCCTATGTAGCTGCACTCGATATTCCCAGCGGATTGTCTGGAGACATGGAGCCAGACGAGGAGCCTGGAGCTTGTGTCAAAAGCAGATTTAACCATCACTTTTCATGCCAGAAAACCAGTACATTGCAGCAAGACGGCAGCCAAGTTTTTTGGGTAAAGTCGTTACGGCTGATATTGGCATAGGAGAAATTATAAATGAACGGAGATAGATAATGAGGATTATTACTGGAGATTACAGGGGAAGAAAAGCTAGAAACTCCTATAGGCGTAGACGTAAGGCCCACGACAGATAAAAAAGTAAAAAAGAAGCGATTTTTAATATTTTTGATGAATGATATTTGGGATTCCGTATGTGTGGATCTCTTTGCAGGAACAGGTAATCTGGGTTTGGAAGCGTTATCACGAGGCGCTAAGAAATGCTATTTTTGCGATAATTCCAGAGAAAGCCTGAATCTGATTAAAACCAATATCGAGAAATGCGGTGCCCAGGATCAGGCCGTCGTTCTTGCTGGCGATTACACCAAAGCCCTGAGCAAACTCAAGGAACAGGCAGATGTCATTTTCCTCGATCCGCCATATCAGGCGGGCTTCTATGAAAAAATGTCTGGAACTGATAGATTCCCTTGATTTATTGACAGAGGACGGTATAATAATAGCAGAACACGGTGTGCGTGACCAGGTGCCCGACCAGATCGGACGTTTGACGAAGGTCAAGGAGAGAAATACGGTAAGATTTTGGTCAGCATTTACAGATGCGCAGCGGAGGATGAGGAATGACAAAAAAAGGGCTTTATATACAGGATCCTTTTGACCCTATGACCAACGGGCATTTGGATATCATTACCAGGTCGTCGAAGATGTTTGATGAATTAGTCGTCGGCGTTATTGTGAATCCAAACAAAAAACCGCTGTTTACGCAAGAAGAGAGGGTCAAGCTGATAGAAGAAGTCACTGCTGACTTACATAACGTGACTGTTGAATGCTTTGACGGACTTTTGGCCGACTATGTGAATAAGAATCACTTTGACGCAGTGGTCAGAGGCCTTCGGGCAACATCGGACTTCGAGTATGAAATACAGATGGCACAGATGAACGCCTGCCTCTTTGATAAAGGCATAGAATCTGTATTTTTGATGACTAGTCCAAGATATTCTTTTTTATCAGTTCAAGTATGATTAAAGAAGTGGTCTCACTCAATGGATGTGTGGACGGATTAGTGCCTGAAATCATCCTCAAAGAGATCAAAGCAAAATATACAAATTAGCTTATACGACAAAACGCAGCTAAATCACAGATTTAGGCGTTTAAAGCATAAGGACTCCCAATCGATTTCTTGTCAGAAATCGGGGCGAGGACCATTATACGACAAAACGCAGCTAAATCACAGATTTAGGCGTTTAAAAGCATAAGGAGTTTCCAGCAATTCGTTTCACGAATTAAGGCAGCTCCATTAGGAGGAGAAGATGACTGTATTAGAATTATTAGAGGAGATTGAGGATATCGTCGACACTGCCCCTGGCTTGCCACTTACCGGCAAGATCATGGTAGATGCAAATGAAGTGCTTGAAATTGTAAGGGAAATCAGATTGAGTCTTCCTGATGATGTACAACAGGCAAAAATGGGTAAAAAGATGAAAAAAAAGAGAGAATCTTAAGCGAAGCAAAATCGGAATATGAAAAAGATTATCATCGAGGCCAAAAACAGGCGGACTATTTAGTTGAGACTGATGATATCACCCTTAAGGCACAGAAAATGGCCGAGGGAATACAGAAAACTGCAGAAGATTACGCCAAAGTTCTTAAAATGCGTACATATGATTACGTGGACAAAATGCTTTTTTGATATGCAGGCCAAGATGGATGATTTAAACCTCAAATATTTTGGCGAAATGTATGCAAACCTGGAGAAATCCTTTGAAGATATCAACGGCGTCCTGCAGGGCAACAGAGACGAAATCAAAGAGATGGCATATATGACGCAGAATGGACAGGACGGCGTATTTGTCAGAAGAGAAGATGAGGACGAATAAATAGTTGAAGGTACAGCGGGCAGCGGAGTTTTCTGTTGCCTTTTTTTCATATCACGCTTTGGGAGAAAAGGATGAAGAAAATACTGTTAATTGAAGATGATAAGGATTTAAATTTAGACTTACATATGACCTGAGGTCAGAGGGATACCAGGTGTATTCGGCCAGAAATCTCGGCGAGGGCATGGCGCTGCTTGAAAAACAAGAGGTGGATCTCCTTCTTTTAGACGGCAATCTGCCAGATGGAGACGGGTTCGACTTTTGCAAGGCGGTCAAAACGGAAGGTGATCTGCCTGTCATTTTTTCTGACTGCAAGAGACTTGGAAACAGATGAAATCACTGGCTTTGACTGTGGAGCCGACGACTATATTACGAAACCCTTCAGCATGGCCGTTTTGCATAAGAGAATTGAAGCTGTCTTCCGCAGAGGCGGTCAAAAGTCTGGAAATAGCAGAAGTCTGTATGACGACGGATATCTGCTAATTGACTTTGACGGCCTGACAGCATATAAAGAAGGAAGTGCTCTGACGTTGACACCTACAGAATTCAAACTGCTCCGGCTGCTTATTGCCAACGATCAAAAGGTGGTGACCAAAACTTTGATATTAGAAAAGCTGTGGGATAATGTCGGAAATTTCGTCGATGAACACGCTGTTGCAGTCAATATCAACAGGCTTCGCAAAAAAACTGGAAGACGAGACACACCAGTATATTAAAACCATGTACGGCATGGGATATCAGTGGAAGGGGCAGCAAAAATGATACCAGTCTTCTTATTAGTCGCTGCAGGCCTGCTTTTTATTGCTTCGGTGGTTATGATGGCCTATGCGAGATATTGTTTCGTGACCTATTCGAGAAAACTTTCAGATTGTTTAGATGGTATGATTGCCGGAAGAAAGGATATAGAATTTGAGGAAGAAGAGGACAGCCTGATTGGCAGAGTGCAGGTCCGAATGCGGCAGCTTTATGAAATCATGCAGAGAAGAACTGAGGTTAGTCAAAGAAATCAGAAAAACCTTGAGAAGACTATCTCTGATATATCTCATCAACTGAAAACCCCTATTGCCAGCATCAGAACGTATCAGAATATCTTGCTGCGTCCAAATATCGACGAAAAAGACAGAATAGAGTTTCTCCACAATGCAGAAAAACAGGTTGATAAACTGGAGTTCCTAATTCAGGCGATGATTAAAATGTCTCGCCTGGAAACTGGCATTGTCAACGTATCTCCGATGAAAGAATCTGTGTACCAGCTCATTGAAGCAGTCGTCTGTGATGCCGCGTTAAAGGCCGAGGCAAAAAACATCGGTATCTCTGTAGATTGTAATCCTACTTTGACCGCGTATTTCGATAAGAGATGGACGACAGAGGCTTTGTTCAATATTTTAGATAATGCTGTGAAATACACCGGAAATGGCGGAAATGTCAAAATTTCTGCCAGTGCTACAGACTTCTTTGTCAGAATCCAGGTAAGGGACGATGGCAGGGGAATCGAGGCCGCGCATATTACGGAAATTTTTAAACGGTTTATCGGGAACCGTCTGCTGCAGAATCGGAAGGCGTAGGAATCGGTCTCTATTTAGCGCGAGAAATCATCACCAAAGAAAAGGGATTTATTGAAGTGAGGTCGAAACCTGGTGCCGGTTCTCTCTTTTCTCTCAATCTGCCTATAGAACCATAGACAAATTTGATTATCTCAATGCTGTGATTATTTTGAGAACAGAATGAGATAATTTTTTTCTATACTGAAGGCAACCTAAGAGAAAAGGACATGAAGTCAATGAGTCATATATTAGAAGCGACGGGATTAAAGAAATATTACGGAAGCGAACCCAATGTCACGAAAGCCTTAAACGGTGTCGATCTTTCCATCGAGCAGGGGGGAATTCGTTTCCATCATTGGAACATCAGGAAGCGGAAAATCTACACTGCTGCACATGCTGGGCGGATTGGATGTGCCAACGTCGGGAAGTGTCGTCATCAGAGGGAAGGAAATTGCCAAGATGAACGATGAGCAGC